>Ga0182021_10000401_pt1 | contig 45560 bp, 101 predicted proteins | sample 612E3MmetaG_FD_120493 | JGI IMG/M metagenome (GOLD analysis project Ga0182021, IMG submission 120493) | Permafrost microbial communities from Stordalen Mire, Sweden - 612E3M metaG (Illumina Assembly) | ecosystem: Environmental > Terrestrial > Soil > Wetlands > Permafrost | place: Sweden... | reverse complement strand
GTTCTCCTTTCTTCTCTCCTTTTCCCTATTCAATTCCCATATACCAACGAAGGGTGAATACCAACAGGGCGTGCCTGATGCACGCTTATCTAATTGCACTTATAATTATACCACACTTTCTCAATTCTGTCAAGGGTACGCAGTACACTTACGGCAGAGCCGCAAGGGTAACCTTAACACAGTCAAGGGTACAAAATACCCTAATCCAGCGGCTAAAAGCCAACCCCAATCATCTCCACACGCAGTGCGCTGTAGCATAACACTTTTCATACACAACAAAGTTTGTGTAACACTTTTAGCAGAAGGTGATATACAAAAGAATCGGGTGCATTTGCCACTCCAACCAGCAGAAAGTTCCGTTCCGGCGGCGCAATAGCTTGTTTATCCTAGAGAAAGGGCGTTCCAGCCTGAAAATCAGCACGTAAAAGAATAAAAATTATCCATAGCACCGTTATAAAGTAACGTTGGGGTTCAAATCGTCACCGTCTTGTGCTGTAATCTAGTGTGTAATCTATATGTAATCTCTAGTTCATTATCGAGCAATGGAATCCAACGTTAGCGAACGTTACTTTATCACGTTAGCGAACGTTACATTTCAACGTTAGGTAACGTTACTTTATCACGTTAGGTAACGTTATGATTCAACGTTAGGTAACGTTACATTTCAACGGTGCTCCCTGAATCGGCTTGGCGGTGTTAGAACAAATATTCATTCGTATAGCCGACCAACAACGACATGCTTACACAATGTCCGGGTAGGTGTCTGGTGGTTTGGCGGCGGCGGTGATGCGGACTCAATGTCCGGGTTAATGTCCGGGTGGGCGTTGTGCGGACTTGCGGCGGGGCTGATGCGGACATATTTGGACAAAAAAGGTCAAAAAGACCGGGGGTGTGAGATTCGGAGCATTCTTTTTCACCAAAATTCCTACCATAAAGCCCCCACATAGGGCAATAATACCCCCTAAATGGCTCTCCAGACCACCTGTAGGGGTTCTATACGCCTTTCCTACCCAAACCATGCTATCGTTCCCACTATCATGCTTACCAACATCCCTATCATCCTTTTTACAGATTGCGATACGGCTTGTGCCGAGTTCCTTTTAGCTCGTTTTTGGCAAAATATGAGCTAAACCGCACCTTATAGCTCATGGATGAGCTAAATAAATTGCTTGCGCTCACTTGACAAATATGATGATATGTGGTATAATTAGTGTATGAGCAAAATAAGAGATACCCAACGTTCAAAACTCTACCGTGCGGAAAGAGTGGTAAACGGAGAGAAGTTCGCAGACATGGAAGAGATGCGGGAGTACGTGAACAAAATAACCCGCAGCGACTGGTGGAAAAAACACCACGAAAATCCCGCTTGGGGAATATCCGTGACGGATGGTCGCCGCAGACGCAACGCCTGTGCCGTGGGCAGTTGGGAAATACGCATGCCCCGCTGGTCACGCTGCGAGAGAATAGTCCTGCATGAACTGGCGCACACCGTGGTTACCTCGCGTTTCGGGGATGATACGGCGGCATGGCACGGCTGCGAATTTGCCAAAACCTTGCTCCTGATGGTTCGGCGCTTCATGGGAAAAGAAGCGCATGACACCATGAAAGCAAGTTTTAAACTGCACAAGGTTCACTATACAACGTCAAGGATTTGAAAAATATGACCGAAAAAATCAAAGAAACCTTTTCCAAGGTAAACATACCGGAAAAGCATTACTGCAAAAAATGCGGCAGGGAACTGGAATTCAGCATCACCGCATATCAGGATGGCTATGACACGAACACTGGCGAGCCGGTAATACGCTATCGCTATTTTTGGCGCTGCCCAAAAGCCTCTTTCTTCACGGTGAGCCATACGGAAGTATGGTCACGGAACAAGGTGTTCAGCAACGCCATCCCGATGTACCGCTGGCAGGAAAGATAAAACCTATCATGAGACCTATTGAAGAAGCATTGAAGTTCGCAGAAGGAAGGCATGCCGGACAGCTTTACGGCGACCAGCCCTACCTGTACCACATCAACGGTGTGGTAGCTATCGCCCGTTCTCTCGGCTTGAATGAGACGGTACAGGTGGAAGCCGCCCTGCATGATGTCGTGGAGGATGACAAAGCAAGCGCCTTGGAAGTCGGTGAGAAGTTCGGGCACGAGGTAGCCGCCGTGGTGCTGTTTCTGGCTAGAGCGCCGGATGAAACCTACGAGCAGTACATTGAACGTGTAGCCACCTCCCCATCCGCGCGCGTGGTCAAGATATGCGACCTGTTGTTCAACACCGAGCAGTGCGCCAAGCCACCCACTCGCACCACCCTGCTTGTTCGCTATGAGCGTGCCCTGTTCTATCTGGCGACCCACCCGACTAAGGAGTAGTATCATGTTCCGCCGATTAGCATACATCCGTTTGAAATGGGATATTCAGAACCATAATAAACGAGTTAAGAAGTTAAAAAGGAAAGTAAATGACCATATCCAAAGATATTCTCGCTAAGAACCCCTGCCTCGATGAGTGGGCAATCCTGCACGCCTATCGGGGCAGCATCGCGCATGGGATGTACATCCCCAACAGCGACCCGAACTCCATCGATGACAAGGATACGATGGCTGTTTGCGTTCCCCCAAAGGCTTACTACTTTGGTTACCCTCCCGGCTACGGCAGCAACGAGATGTTCCCGGTGAACGGCACGAAGGAAATCAAGGAAGGCGAATGGGATATCGTGGCTTATGAAGCACGCAAGTTCATCGGCTTGCTGGCACAGGGCAACCCCAACGTGCTGTGCATGCTGTGGGTGGACAAACAGTACGTTCTCAAGGAAACCGCTGAGGGTCGCCTTCTGCGCGGTGAGCGGGGTATCTTCGTGGGCAAACATGTCTACCACAGCTTCACCGGCTATGCGTATGGACAGTTGCACCGTATGACCCACTTCGTAGGCAGGGGCTACATGGGCGAGAAGCGCCGTGGGCTGGTCGAGAAATACGGCTACGACACCAAGAACGCCGCCCACCTCATCCGCCTTCTGCGCATGGGCATCGAGTTCCTGACGGAAGGGGAACTGCATGTCACCCGCGAGGACGCGGCGCAGCTTCTGGAAATCAAGAAGGGCGAGTGGAGCATCGAGCAGGTTGAGAAGGAAGCCGAACGCCTGTTCGCCCTTTCCGAGAGTGCCTACATCGCTTCGAAACTACCGGATAAGCCGGATTTCGAGGCTATCAACAATCTCTCCATCGACATTATCGAGAGTTTCCATATCTTCGGAGGCAAATTATGAGTGCTTCTGCCATTCTATTAACCATACTTATCCTTGTGCTGATGATGATGATTTCCTTCCTCATCGGGATATTGGTAGGCGTGGTTATCAAAGACCTATTCTTCACATAAAAGGAGATTTTTATGAGTAAAAAACAGAGAGCAGGAATTGTGTTCTTCCTTATGGGACTAGCCTTGATGATATGCTATGCAATCACACCGGCTTTGTTCAACTGGTTTCTTTACGTCATGACCGCTGCGTGCCTCGTTTTTGGTTCATTAACTTTTATAGGAAACTAAAATGACCTATACCAAGAAGATGCACGATGGGGCACGCCGGGAAAGCGCTGGCAAGCAGAACATCGTCACGGATATGCTGGATGAGATTGACCGCTTGAACATGGTGGTGAAATCCGCCCGGTGGATACTGGAAGCAGCAGCCAAAGGGGAGCAGGTGCACCTCACGGCTCAGCAGTGGCTGGAACTTCATGGAGAAAGGAAAAAATGAATAGTGAAAAGAGATACAAGGTGCGGTTCGTCAACCGCTTTTGCTTCAAGTATGCCCTGCTGGTCTGCGCACCCTCCATTGTGGTGATAGGCATCCACACGGTTGCGCGGGATGCCAACCCCACCCTGCTGCTGGCTTTTGGCATCGGCATCCTGCTGGTGGCGGTGCTGATTGGCATCCTCACCGGACGAAACATGATGGAGATATGGGAAGACGGAAAGTGGAAGCGCCTTGACCTCTAAACCAATGAGCCGCCGCAAGGCGGTGCGCATAGCTGTTGAAGCGATGAAGCTGGAAGCACGCAAGTATGCCTTCGATGCCAACCTGTACGAACGCTTCGGCGGAGACAGCCCTACGATGGTTAACGCTGCCAAGAAGCACGCCGAACTGCTGGAGGCGATGAGCATGCTTTCTACGGCGGAACTTCCCCTCTCTAATAAGAGTGCCACCCCCGCCGCCGAAAAAAGGAAAAATAAAAATGAACGATGATGCCGACAAACTTATATGCGGTAGCCAGTATGTGGCAGGGCTGTATCAAAAGATAAACATGCTGGAGCAGGAAAATGCCGTGCTCCGCGCCGAACTGCTCGAAGGCAAAAAACTGACAGGCGAAACGATAGATGCCCTCCAGCCGGTGCTCACAGAATACCGGGTGGGCTATGACTGGCGAAGCCTGATAGCGTGGTGCAACAAACCCTGAGCCAGTTGGTGTCGGGATAGGCATGTAGCTCGGCTATACGAATAGGAATTGCGACATTGTGGCGTGATTCCTGTCGCAACAGGTTACATAAATGCAGCTTTGTGAGCAAATTTATCACAAGGCTGCATTTTTATAACCGCCATTATGTTATATGTATCGGATAATACGACTTCCGTAATATCCGATATGTAAAACATAACCGTGTATCAGGCTCGATTTTTGACACGCCGGGTGAGTCAAGTAGCGGCCGGGGCGGCTCAAACGGCCGGTATTCCAAATGTGTAAAATCAATTCTTTTGGAGGGCGTTTCTTTCTTAAAAGTTAAATGCCCCCTCTCTTGCTATAGAACATTGTTTGTATGTAGTCCATTATATTATGTACAGGGCGAAATGAAAAATGAAAAATAAAAATGAGTAAAGATATTGAATAATAAAAGCACATACTATAAGAGAAAAGATTTTTTTCTTTGCCTCCCACCTCCCAACCGTGCGTACACTGCACGTATGCACTGTACAAATAAAATAAAAAATAAAATAAATAAAATAAATAAACATGCATACATACGTAGTGTGCATAGTATATGCATACTCTATCTCATCATGCACATGCATGTGCATAGAGTATAGAATAGAATCAACAATATAAAAAATGTAGTGGGAATGGTAAAAAATAGATTGAGCATGAGCATGATGGTAGCACGCATAGTATCATTTGCTATAGCATAAGGCAGCACATCAGCATATGATACAAGAGAATAGATACATAGTAAACATATACACCATAAACAATTGATGGAATAAACAATATATAAAATAATATGGTGCATATATAAACTATAAAATATAAGGGGCAGTAAGATATGAGTAATTATGATAAAATAAAAAATAAAATAAACTATTCAAGACGAACACACTCCCTGCCTCCCACCTTGCCAACCTGTCTGCCTATCAGGATGCATAAGGTATAGGTATAGACAAGGTGATATAGGTATACACATCACCATACTCATACCTATCTGCTTATAAAAGTATAGCGGGAAACATAGTGGGAAATCATAGAGGGAAACATAAAAGGAAAATGTAAGGCCCGCAAAAGAACATATGTTCTATGCTGTGCTATACAGCGAACAGTATGATAAGCACAGCAGCAGTGGTTACGAACAGGTTATAGTATGTAGTCTCTTTGAGCCATTTCTTATTCTTCCCCCAATAGCGTGTGCGCACGTTGTTATAGTTCGTCTCATATAGCACAAGAGGGGTAACGCCATAGAACAGCCAAATAAGCACGAACATTGCTTTTATCCCAAACATATTGTTTTTCCTAATGGATGCCAGCCAGAAGATGCGCCATGTAAGGGGCAACATACTGTCAATACAGCGAATTGCACTGATTGGCAAATGGTTCAATCAGATGATATTGATACATCGCGGCGAAGAAAAATCCGCAAACCAGCAGGAGGAAGAACTTGTAGATATTCGTTATCGTTTTCATGATTACAGTATACCACATATCGCTGTTTTGTCAAGAGGGAAAACCTTACAGTTTTGTAAGGCGCAGGCCTGCAAAAAATCCGACTTTTTAGGTCGGATTAGTGTCGTCACTATCAATCGGTGCAATCTTTCATTTTATTATCCTTCCAACATGCTCAAGACTTCGGCGTGCTTGGCGGCGAGTCTTTCAGCGCATTCTTCAGCAACCTTGGTTGCCTGTTCTGCGAGTTTTGTGTGGCGGAGAGCAACTGCGACTTCAACTGCTTCGATTGACTGCTTTTTGAGTGCAAGTTCCTGACCCTTGAGGAAGAAGATTTTGGAGATTTTTTCGGAAGTAAGAATTGTGGTTTTCATTTCGTTTTCCTTTGCTTGATTGACTATAGTATACCACTATTCTAGGATTTGTCAAGAGGCAAAAGCAAATTGGTTGTGAAGTATTTCACAAAGTTGCCGGCCCGCAAAAGAACAGATGTTCTAATAACCATCTGTTCTGTTTATTATCCGATGCGCCATTCAGTAAAGCGGTTTGCTAACACTCCAAAAATTTCTGCGTCTGGATGCGCATTTACTACGATTAAGGCGGATGCGAATAACTCTGCATCATTGGCATAGTGCGTGGTAAAATCGCTGTCCGTTCTGTTCCAACCCCAATCACCTGTCCCGCAATGCTCGACCTCAAACACGGTTACACCGTTGCTTACAATCGTTAGCCATGCATTCATTTTTCACCTACCAGATAATCTCATCACCGAATAAGCAGCAGGTCGGGTCTTCGACAATACGAACGTGCCGACCAGTTGGGACTAAAGTGCAAACATGTCCAGTCCAGACAAAAGTAAACTCAACATAAGGAAAGCGAGCGGTGATAATGTCCATGCACTCGAACCACTCTGCATCAATGGTTTCACCATCAATGCTCATGCGGCAATCCATGTGCCAAAAGCGGCGGTCAATCGCCTCAACGGGCGTTTCGTGCACACCAATCCACTCAATAATAATTTCGGTCATATCTAAATCCTTTTCTAAACTTTCTTCTCAAACGTCCATGCTGTGCCATCTTGCGCTTTATGTCCGGCGATGTTGGGAGGGATGGCTGCGGGGAACTTTATTTGATTAGATACATTGTAGCACGTATTGAATGGTTTGTCAAGGGTAAAAAGCAAATTGGTTGTGAAGTATTTCACAAGCGCGCAGGCCCGCAAAATCTGACCTAAAAAGGTCAGATTTGGATTTATTAGTTTCCGCAACCGGTGAAGAAACCCGGCGCGCCGCGTGTTTCATATCCCACGCAAAAACCGCGCACGTCCACCACCACGCCAGCATTGAGCGCATTGTAAGTATATACATGCACGTATTGAGCAAGAGAAACCGCCAGCATAAGCAGGATTATCGCGACCAGAGCAAGATTGATTTTGTTTTTCATATTATACTTTCAGGACGTTTAGCGTCCGCGTTCCTTTATATCGTTTGTCATCGTCTATCACAAACATGTTTTTATTATACGTTCCTTTTTTCTCACCTTCAAAGAAACGAAAATCTGAAAATAAAAATTTCGCCAGTCCTAGGCTTTTTATCGTCATGCCTTTATGCGCATTTGAGCGGTTTGTCCAGATGATTAGTTTTGACCCTAGCATCCGCAGGATTGCGCATAAAAATATCCGTGTGTAAAGGATTTTTGTCGGCGCGAGATTTTCATTCCACCATAAAAATTTATTGCCCTCTACATTTTCCGGTATTTCAAATGAGCGCATAAGTGTTCCGTCCACGTCAACATAAACCGTGTTACCCATCGCATTTTTTAGAAAGTTGAAAATCTCATTCGGTTTCATACTAACATTATACACCATTCTGTGGATTTGTCAAGGGTAAAAAGCAAATTGGTTGTGACATATTTCACAAAGTCGCCGGCCTGCAAACCAGACCTTTGCGGTCTGGTTTATCGGCTATTTATTCTTGTATCTTTACAACAAAAGCAGGGTCAAGATGTATTTCGTTCACGCTTTGCCCACCGCCGATATGTCGGGAATAAGCCAAGGTAATCAGCCAGTCGTCCGGCTCTAGCGGAAGAATGCAAATCACGTTTTCAATATATGTATCATCTTTCAACAGGATTTTCATAAGCACCTTTTCCTATAACCAGCGTACCATGCAGTAGTGACCAGTTTCATCAGCATACTGCCGCCAGACCTGACAACCTTCATGCGCTTTATGATAAGCGTATGCTTCAACGGGAGTGTCAAATACATGCACTCTTCGCGCATCTTCAAACACAACATAATAAAATTCAGTCATTAGAGCATCCTTCCTATGCGTTTACTTTCAAGCCGAGTGTAACGGTATACTCGCGAGGTTCGGTAAAATACCCTTTCGCGTTTATGGCGCTGATGGGAGAAACGGAAAAGGTATAAGCAACCTTATCAGCGGTAACGCCAATTTTTTCCATCGCGTCCTTTTTATAATCCGTAGGAACGGACATAACCTTTACGACAACTTCTTTCAATACAGACATTTTATATCTTCTTTCTAGTGTTTCGGCTCGAACCGCAAGGCGGCGACCAGAGTATGACCATCGCCACGGTAAAAATCGCGAACGTGAGTGCATCCGAAAAACGTCTTGCTTCGTGAGCATGAGCATTTCTTCTCACCATCGGTATAGAGGGTGATGGTGACCGGATTTTTATCACCGTAAAACTTGATTGTATACTGTTCTAATTTTCTGTGTAACATATTTCTTACTTCCTTATCTTGCTATCATTATAGCACGAACCTATGAAAACACCAGTGACAAATGTCACCTCTTTCATATGACATTCGTTATGGACATTTGTTCTATGGCAGGCCCGCAAAAATCCGACTTTTTAGGTCGGATTAGGGTTTTACCAGCAACCGATGATTATATCACCAGCATAGAGGCGGGGGTCATCTTCCTGCTCAACCTCAACAGGGGCGCTAACATATGGGCTATCATCCATTCCTATAATAAAATCAGGATAAATCGGATTGAGGTTCGCGTCATAAGCATACTTATCGTTTATATATTCCATAGAACAGCCTTTCTATTTATGCAGGATAATACAGGTAACCGCTCAAATGCCCCTCATGATTGAACAGGTAAACCAGTTTAGCACCATTGGTAAAACTCTCCAACCGGCAAGGGCGTAAACCAGCAGGGGCAATATTTGAATAGCGATTGGGAACACGAATGTTCCGAGGGTTGGAATAATAATGTCCGATTTCTTCACGAACATTTTTGATATCTTCTTTTTCTACAAAAACTACAGACATTTTATATTTCCTTACTAATCGCAATTGTTCCAGCGAGTGATATAAACGGTTTTGATACCGTCTGCGATTTTTTCGCTCTCAACGTGGGTATGATATCCCGCGGGATGATAATTCTGAAAGTAGATTTTTACTTCCGCATCTACTTCTGCGATTGTGCCAACGAATTTGGCGTTTACATCTGAACCTGATTTATTTTCTGTGTACATTTTTATTACTTCTTTCTTTCTTTATTATAATCATTATAGCACGAATTTCTAAAATGTCAAGGTGTCAAATGTAATGAGTTTATATGACATTGCGCATTTTTTCACAATCGGCGGCGGCCTGCCAGAACAGACGTTCTAACGTCTGTTCTTTATTTCGCCTCGGTGGTGGTAGACCAGTGGCACTACGCTTTTATCCCCGGCAAGATATGCGCCTCCGATATTTAGTTCGGGCGAGAGGGTTTAGGCAACCGGCTTGATAACGATTGCCTTGCGGATTTCCCGCATCTGCGCATCCAGCGCGGCGAGGAAACCCAACCCGCCGGTTTTGTGCGCCAGTCGGCGGAGTACAACCGCCTTGCGCTGGCTTTCAGGATACGATACAATTGCTTTCGACATTTTTTATCTCCTCAAGATTATGATTGGTCTGGTACACCGCGTGTTGCGATTTGTCAGGGGAGTTGCAGTCTCCCGCTGGTCTGGATGGTGTTTCGCGGGATTTACCCTTACACCATCGCACAGCCAATGCTCGAACAGTATTCATTATAGCACAATCGGCTGGTTTGTCAATATGACATTCATCCTGTCTTTGGCATGACATTGTGAAATATTTCACGAGGCAGGCCCGCAAAAGAACAGATGTTCTATTTATATATAATAAAAAGTCGAGTAGTACCGGACGTTGGTTTGGAACGGCATCGATAAAACCCGACTTTTTAACCGGCTGACCCACAATGACCTATTTGACAGCAGCCGACAGACGAAATTGACCTATTTTCTTCAGCCAACCCCGTGCTACTGCACCGGTTTTTACACTCTCTTTACTTCCTTGAGTATGTTATCATTATAGCACTTATTTCTAAAAAGTCAAGGTGTCAAATGTCACCTCTTTTATATGACATTGCGCAATATTTCACAAACGGCAGGCCTGCCAGAACAAACGTTCTATGAACGAGTGTTCTATTTTATATATTTTTCATTTTCGCTGAATCGTCTGCTCCCAATCATTTGAATTCTTGAAGTGGCACTATTTTTTCTAATGGCATAAATATGCCTACATTCAACAAAGCCAGACGGTTTGAAGTGACGGCACGAGCAACGATATTCCCCATTTGTATATAGTCGAACGGTTACATTATAAGGATAATATAAACCTCCCGTTGAATCTTTGATTGTATATTCTTCTAGTTTATGCATTTTTGTTTTTCTTGCCTAGTCGCAATTATTCCAGCGAGCGATATAAACCGATTTGATATCATCATCGACAACGGTATTGACGATGCTTGTCTGATAACCGCACGGGTTGTAATTGTCGAAGTAGACTTTTACTTCTGCATCGACTTCGGCAATCGTGCCGATGATTTTTGCGTTCACACTTGAACCGCTTTTTGTTTCTGTTACTGTTACTGTCATTTTTTTATTTCTTTCTTATTTTTAATCTTACATATATTTTACCATGAATTTCTAAAAACACCAGTGACATTTGTCACCTATTTCATATGACATTTGACATGGACATTTGTTCTAAGTTGGGGCCTCCAAAAAACCTGACCAAAAAGGTCAGGTTTGTTTGATTAGAACAGAACAAATGTTTTACGCATATTCTGCGCTTTGGATAATCACATAAAGGTTGTACTGCTCCTCGGTTATCTGCATCCAGCCGTTTCCGTGCGGGTCTTTTCTTGGGTCACTCGAACGATACAGCCAACCATCGATTATGTTTACGAAATATGCAGTATACATTATATTACCTCCAAATCATCATCTTCTTCCCACCCCTCTTCTTCAACCTCGACCTCTGCCACCGCAGGGGTTTTCACTTTCACATCATCCCAAGGTTCGGAATCTTCCAGCCAATCTTCATCCATAGCCCAAAGTCCAGACATGTTATGCCTCCACTAAAACAGGATATTCTGATTTCGCCGCGTTCAGCGATTTTCTATCATTCACTACGATTGTATTGAACCAACCGTTTCTATCAACGATGGTAATGATTTCGTTGCTGTTCACCACGAACCAGCGTTCTGCAATTGCAACCGCCTCCGGCATGTTATTGACGCTCGCCCAATTGCTGTTACTTTTTACTGAAAATCTGAAACCAAACATTTTGACCTATCCTTTACTATGCTCATATTATACACCATATCCTGTGTTTGTCAAGGGTTTACACCTTACAGTTTTGTAAGGTTGAAAGAACATTTGTTCTGCGGCAGGCCTGCGCCAGAACATTTGTTCCATTGACAGGATTGTAATATTGTGCTACAATAGGTCAGACTTGAGGAGCAAAAAATGTCACGAAAAATTGATTATACCACAATTGAATTTACTCACAACTCGTACTGGTACTGCCAGCACGGGGTGTATGACCGCTATAGTGTTTTAGCGGGTCAGGATTTCCGCCAGTTGGTATCGGCTTATGCTACTCTTGCCGATGCTGTTGCCGCGCATCCAGAGGCGGAAGTCTTGGAGCATGAGTATAAGCCGGAGAATTATGTGCCGGATGTTGCGCCTGATGATTTTGACCCGACTTATGCGGGAGAAGTTTGGGCTGAGGACGATTAGCCCTGATGGGCAGGCCCGCAAAATCCCGACCAATAAGGTCGGGTTTATGCTCAAAGGTTCGGGGGGGTGTCATGTTTCAGGACACTTCGTGAGTTTACCAGTCGTACTTTTGATACTGCCACGTCCTAGCAAATTAGGCTTCTTATCAGCCTTGCCCCTGTTGCTTTTATTTGTCGCAGAAAAACGCCAGCAATTCGTCCTCTGTCATTGTTTCGGCTTCGGCTTTCGCTTTGGCTTCGGCTACCCACGCCTCGGCTTCGGCTACATCAATCCCAAATCCAACTAAAATTTCCACATCATGTTCCATATTATTTATCCAATCGTTTCAATAATTCTTTTTTTATTGCTTCGTATTTAGCGCCTTCCCAATCAGCACCATCCCCATAACCTCCCAATACATCTAATACTATATCAGCAAATTTTTCTACTAATTCTTCTTTATCCATTTTTTCAAATTCTTCGTACATTTTATTTTTCTTTTCTTTTTTTATTTTACCCACGAACCGTTCTCGATGACGCAGTTGACTGCGGGTACTGTTATTGTCATTCGTGAGTATGTTATCATTATAGCAGGTTTCCGTAAAAAAGCAAGGTGTCAAATGTCATGACTTTTGTATGACATTGCGCAATTTTTCACAAACGGGCGTGGGCGGCCTGCAAAAAACCTGACCAAAAAGGTCAGGTTCATGCGCTTATTACTAGACTTCTTCGAGGTCGTCTTCCTCTTCCCATATTCCGACCTCTTCTTCTTCAACGCTCACGTCCTGCCGAGCGCCGGGGATTGTGATTCCCTCTTCCCAACCCTCAGGCGCTTCGTCCTCTTCCCAATCTACATCCACAGTCCATAATCCAGACATATTATTTTACTCCGAATGTTACGGTATAATCGCTCAGACCGTTGAAAAATTCGTTCATGCTTTTTGGTGAGCGTTCGGTATGCGTGCTGTGCATAAATGTTATATCGTTGATTGTCAGTCCGGCGATTTTCAGAGCGTCCGTGAGAACGTTGCTAAGACTTGAGGTTACTTTTATTACTATGGTTTTCATTTTATCCTTCTAATGAATGTATGCAATTGCATGATTGATAATCGGGTTTGCAATTGCAACAACCTGATTGATGAATGGGTTTATCAGATTATACTGATACATGATAACGGCGAAGAAAAACATCACCAAGAGAATGAAGAAATTGTAGATTGCTTTTATTGTGTTCATAGCAAGAGTATACTGCTTTATACTGATAGTGTCAAGGTGACAAATGTCATGACTTTCATATGACATTGCGCATTTTTTCACAATCGGGCAGGCCCGCAAAAAACCTGACCAAAAAGGTCAGGTTCAGATAATTGCGGGATTTTTACGCGTTCCACCAATCTTTTTTGTTAGCCCCGGTGTCCTATAAAGTCCCAAACATTCTCCAGATAATTGCTAAATTCCTAAAACAAATTGGGGATGGTGTGTTGTATATTTTCTTGTCGCACACCTTAGAAGCGCCCCGAACCCAATCGGGATTATTCCTGCAAGTCTTTCGCTGGACGTTTTATTCCAGTCACGCTGTTTGTTTTTTTTTTGATGGTTCTGGCTAGACCATCAACCGGCGGTGGGTATGGTGTCCGACCTTGCACCCCCCTCACATTTTATAGCGGATTAGGGGATATCACGCTCATTACTCCTATAGTATAGCACTACCCCATCATACTGTCAATATGACAAATGTCACGACTTTGGCATGACATTGCGTAATATTTCACAAACGGCAGGCCCGCCAAATCCCACCTTTTCGGTGGGATTTGTTTTAATTGGTCTAGGTGCGACTGGTCATGCCGCTACCGCCACTACTGGTTGACCCTTAGGAGGAGGATGGGATGCTCCCCGAAAACCAGTTTCTTCCGAGTTGGGCGGTATTGCCCCGTGACGCGACTGTGTTCTTCCGGGTCGCCGTGCTGTAGTTTTTTCTGCCCCAATTTCTACAGCACCCATTTCAATAGTAGTAGTATAGCACCAGCCGAGAAAAAAGTCAATAGTGACAAATGTCATGACTTTGATATGACAGGCAGGCCCGCAAATCTGACCTTTATGGTCGTATTTGTTAGGATGGGTATAGAAACCGACCCGCCTATGAAAGCGCAGGTCAGTTCAATTCACGTCAATTCATCAATTCCTTAGTTCAGTTCGTCAATTCGTCAGTTCCCCCGCCGGGTCGATTCCATCTTCCGGCACAAGGACGGTAATATCGCACTCGGTTACCATGCAGGGCAGACCAAACTCTGGATAATTGCTGTATACTTCACTGTCACCGGTTGGACTGATAAGCACTTGTCCGCCGTTCGATGTAGCAACGTTATCCCAACTGCCAATCCAACCATCTATCCGGCTGATATCGGTCTGGTCTAACCCGCTTCGGTCACCATTGCACAGGTAGCAAAGTGCATAGCTCGGAATCAGAGCGTTCTGTTGTCGGGTAAGGATTTTCATTCATTCCCTCCGGTCATTCTGTCCATCTGTGCATCAAACTCCTTGTCGCTTATCACCAAAGGGCGGAAGCACAGGAAGCCGATAACGTTTCCGGTCTTGATATCACAAACAAAAGCGTTCATCGCGCCGTTGTCATACTTCTCGATGGTGCTGAAACCTGCGCCCCACGGGATATAGTTCTGATAATCCATGCAGAAGCCGCGAGGAGCGTCTATGACCTTTATCAGGTCTACTTCGGAAAGTCCGGCAATAAGCAGTTTGTTATTACGGAAGCAAGCCTCTCCGTCCAGTCCGTTCTTGGTGTCTTCAAAAGCAATATATTTGTATGGCATAATCATTTTCCTTTTCTAATCTGCATTTAGTATATCACATAAATTATAATCTGTCAAGGGGCAAAAATTGCATGCTAAAAAAATGTAGCGGGAAAACGCTGCGGGAAAAAACGCTGCGGGAAATTATGAAGGGAAAAAATGGCGCGCAAGCCGCGGCATCAAAAAACAGACTTCTTTTAGAAGTCTGTTACTTTAGCCAGAGTTTGCGGTAGCGAATTGCGCCGGTGATAATTCGTCTGCGCTCTTGAACCGTGTAGCCAAGCGCATCCAGAATACGCACCGCGTCCCGCATGGTGATAAGACCGTGTGCAACATCATGAGCAATTTGGCTTACATTTCCAGTAACCATTTTATTTCCTGTAAGGTTCTAGGCTGTTTGTCAGAACCAGTCCGGCGAACAACCCATCTTTATTGACAAAGCAATGCCCCATCGTGTTAGCGGGAGGGCAACCAAATTTATTGACCACCTCAACCACATCCCCATCTTTCAGGGAAGTGCGAGCATCAAAAACATCCAACCCCACGGGATGAAAGACGTATTTTCTACCAGCGATAACTTTGCCCATTTTATATTTTCCACTTTCTGGTATCATTAGAAAACTCATAGGTGAAAACCTTGTTATACTTTTCTTTTCCAACTTCCCATGCTTCAATATTAAAATAATCTGATATCGTTCTGGATTTTCCAGAATCCGCTGCTTCTTTTCGGGAAGGAAAAACTCCTCCAACCCATTCCGAAAAATCCTCATAACTTTCGCCGTTATTCAGCAATAAGACATATAACATTTTATTTGCTCCATCCAAATGACCAGAAACCAGCATCAAAAAATAACTGGCTAGGATTTTCGCAAATCCCAAAATAAAAGCAATTGCAATAGTGCTGATATGCGTAGAATTTCATTTTTTTGTCCTAATCGTGAAACATGCAAACCAGTTTATCGTATGTTTCTTCGGCTTCTTCCCAATACCCACCATCTACTAGCATGGTGCGGGTAATTTCCTTATCGGTCAATACAACATCGTCCTGATGGTTCGGGTCTTTGCGGAACAGGTCGATTGCAATACTTCTAACGGTGATATATTCGCTCATTTTATTTCCTACTCTCTCTTGAATGATTATCATTATACCACAGTATATATAACTTGTCAAGGGGTAAAAAGGCGCAGGCCGCCGACAAACGGACATAAAATGTCCGTTTTATCTGTCTGCGTGCTATTCAGCACCACCCGCCGATTGGCGAGGCAGAATTTTCCAGAGCGTAAGGCGCATCTTACCAATTCCGCTTTTGCGGATTGTGGGGTGCTAAACCCACGTCTCTCCGAAGGCGACCTGTACGGGATTTGAACCCGTGTCTCCAGATTGACAGTCTGGAATTCCTACCACTAGAAGAACAAGCCATGAGGATTCATTTGTTGACAGTCTTTGTCATCCTCAAATTTCGACCAGAGCGCCCGACAGGATTCGAACCTGCATAAGACCTACGTTCGTGGCGTAGCGGTTTTCCATTAGCCTACAAGCGCAAAGGTAGCGGATATTGGATTTGCACCAATTTGAGTCAGGTTATGGGGCTGACAAGATGAAACTGCACCTTCCACCCGCTATGTTTGATTATTGATTATAGCACACATTGTGTTATTTGTCAAGGCGGACACGGAGGGATTCGAACCCTCAACTCTTCGTTGCGGAGGAAGTGTTTTCCCATTGGCTACTACGCGCCCATTTTACTTACTATTTTTCATCAATTACCTGTAAATCATCGTCCTCTTCCCATTCTTCTAATTCTTCTTCCTCTTCGTCCTCGGCTTCTGCCGCGAGAGGTTTTGCACCACCATCATCAATTTCATCGTAGGGAACATCATCATCTTCCCAATCAATATCAAGCGTCCAAAGTCCAGCCATCTTTTATCTCCTGTTATTTCCCTTTTAGAATTGCAGCAACTACAATGGTAACTATTGCAAATATTCCAACAATCATAACCATAACTTCAGGGTCAATCTCAAATTTTCCGTATTTCATTTTATCTCCTTATTTATGTATTATTTTAGCATGTTTTGCGATTGTTGTCAATATGACATTTGTCACTATTTTGGCATGACATTGTGAAAACTTTCACAGGCAGGCCTGCCAATCGCCCCAAACAGGGCGATTTTTCGAGTCAGGAGCATCAGTCTCGGCTAGGGCAATCGGGTCTGTCCGATGCTCTTGACTTTTCTTATCTTCTCAAATTCTGCCGTTTATCCCAAGGGAGCAACCCCGCCGCCATAAGGTAACAGTTACCTTAGACCTTTGCGTATCACCTGCGGATTTGAAAACTTTTTAATTTTTGTAATGAGTAAGGAAATGTGACCGTTTTTTCTTTATGCTTATGCAGCCTGTTGCCTTTCGGCAAGCATTTTATTGCTAGTGTGACCGCTTCGGGTCGAACCCCTTCCGTCTGCTCAAAAAGTAAGTCTTTTCTCTACACTTTTAGAACTTGGGGAATGGCGCTCGCATCTTCGCCCATCTGCATCTCTCTTAAAGTCCGTATTCGTCACCTGAACTGTACGTGCCTTTGCTCATTTTAGTAGTCGGCTTTCTGCCCTTGGGGAGAGTCACACTCCCGCTCATCCAGATTGTTACGGTGGTTTATCACGCTAGGGCATTGGTCGAGTGTACCGCCGAACCGTGAACCAGCCCCAATCGTAACCCGCAGACGTTATCGCTAAAATCTAGCGCATCCACTCAGCCTGTTGCATTTGAGGTCTTGGGGTCGTCTCTCCAGACTTCCCTGTGCCTCCCTACTTTTACATGCTACAAGGGCAGAAAACCGACTACTTGATGATTGACTTTCAGCGGTGTGGGAGGAGTTTCACCTTCCGAGTGTTCCGTTGTCTCTACGTTTACCACGAAAATACCCGTGCATGCGCCTCTCGGTTCTGCGCCGAGTGCTAATCGCACCACCCCTGAAAATTAATCATCTAAATTTTTAATGTTCTGATTGTGTTCTTTACCGGATTCGAACCGGTGTGATAAGATTGAAGGTCTTATATCCTTGCCGCTAGATGAAAAGAACAAATTTACTTTTTCCATTCTATGCTTTTCCGATTCCGAGCGCAACCCGGTTTCTGTTCTATGAATGGAGAACTGTCTGAACTACTCCATTATTTTAGCACCTATTTAGTATCCTGTCAAGGTGACAAATGTCATGAGTTTGGCATGACATTGTGAAAGGTTTCACAAGCGCAGGCCTGCTTGCTACCCGCTCTACTGGTGCTGGCGGGTAGCTCACTTGCTTTATTTTGTACAGGTGTTCTTTACCGGATTCGAACCGGTGTGATGTGATTGAGGGTCACATATCCTTGCCGCTAGATGAAAAGAACAGAGTGGGTCAGGTGGGATTCGAACCCACAAGCATTGCGACTCTTTTACGGAGAGCTAGTGTCACCCATCACTCCTCCGACCCAAGCGGGTTTTAGTGCTTGCGCACACCAACCCATCTATCACGAGTAATATTTTTGTCCATCAGCAAAAGCAGTTCCCCGCTGTTCGTGTCGAGAACCTCGACCCATTGCACGCCCACAAAATTGCGGAACGCATGACCAGCCAAAGATTTTGCATCTTTTGAGATAGCATACTGAACTCTTTGCAGTCCAATAAGGGAAAACTTGATGTGGGTTTCAAACATTTTTGTTGCTCCTTGATTGCAAGTATTATAGCACAGTATTATAAATTTGTCAAGGGTAAAACGCAAACTCGTTTTGAGGCGCAGGCCTGCAAAACAGACCATTTCGGTCTGCTTTGGATAGTTTAGGTTATTCCATCTCTGGTTCTGTGTGATTTTCATCACCAACCGGAGTTACAGCGGTCAGGATATCCTGCCATCCCCCGCGCGCGGTAACTATATCCCATTCCGCGTGGCGGTGATTTTCGAATTTCATGCACCCGCAGGTCATGCACCCCATTTTCTCGCTGTGATTTACTTTTTCGCAACCGCATTTGCAGATAAACATTTGACACCTTCCTTACTTGCCAATAGTATATCAGGAAGTATGGAAACTGTCAAGGTGACATTCGTCATGACTTTGGCATGACATTGTGAATAGTTTCACAAAAGGGAGGCCGCCATACGCTCCCTCCTAAGAAGGGAGCGTTTGCTGTTCTATGATTTACTCAATGTATCCCGCTCCTTGCGGGGCATCTCCGACTGGAGTGCATGCCAGTCGTTTTTTGTGCAATGAACAGCCAACAGTCTAAGGCAGGTTGGTGAGGGATTCGAACCCCCGACTTCGCTTTTGGAGAGCGTTAGTTTACCGCTAAGCCTAACCACCTGTATAGGGGATTACCACTCATCCCCACCATCGGAGCAACCGGTGTAATAATTATCATCACCCCAACCGATGGAGTTGAAGGTGCTTTCTGCATCACCATCCAAAGGGCAATCATCTTCGATGCCGGTAGGGGTATCACCCTCATCTTCATCCTCGCCCATGTCGCCAGCATCAGCAACATTAGCCATGAGTTCCTGCCGCTCCAGCCATTCCTCATCAAACGCCTCAGGGTCACGCCACAAATCGCTCATCATGATATTGCTCCTCTTGTAAGATGAATATAGTATATCACAACTTATATATCTTGTCAATAGAACAAACGTTCTGGCGGCGGCCTTGAACCCCGCCGAAGCGGGAAAGGTGGAAGTGAAAGGGGTCGAACCTTCCTAAACGGATTAAGAGTCCGTTGCCAAGCCGATAGGCGACACTTCCAAAGGCGGAAAAGATAGGATTCGAACCTACGAGGGTGTTACCCCTGACCGTTTTCTAGACGGTTTCCTTGAACCACTCGGACACTTTTCCAGAGTGCGACTGACAGGAGTCGAACCTGCCTAGGCAGATTAAAAGTCTGCTGCCAAGCCGATAGGCGACAATCGCAAAGGGCAATCCTGTGAGATTCGGACTCACGATAGCTGTTTCACAGACAGCCGCCTTAGACCGCTAGGCGAAGGATAGCATGTGTTACTAGGTCGGAATGAGTGGTGCTGACCCACCTCCCTCCTGCTTCCAATGCAGGTAGTCTACCGTTGGCGTACATTCCGAAAATCTCTCTACCGTTTGTATTCTTGGTCAAGAACACGTTTACCCGTTTTTGCACACGGAGTCGGTGCATCAACCCTTTCAGGTCTGTTCCTGTCACGGTAGAGATAGGCTGGTGAATGTGGGTTCGAACCACAGTGTTGAGTTTCAGGGACTCTTATCCTCACCGCTAGATGATTCACCAATGTAGATACTATTATAGCACAAAATTGTTATTTTGTCAAGGGTCGCAGGTCAAGTCTTCCCTACGTGGCGGACTTTCAACTCATCTACCGTCTTGACAGCGACCTGCCAGTGTCAGCCCTTATCCGCTTCGAGAGCGTGTCGTTTGTGTCGAGTGAGAACCCGACAACCGCATCCAAGAACAAGTATATCACCGTTTTGCTATTTTGTCAAGGGGCAATTTTTGGGCGCAGGCCTGGCACATCGGCACTTTTCTAAAAAAGTGCCGATTTACGAAAGGTCGTGATGAGAGGAGTCGAACCTCCACGCCCGAAGGCGCTTGTTCCTAGGACAAGTGCGGCTGCCAGTTACGCCACATCACGATAGGTGCTGAACCTCCGAGTTGGACGGAGAACCTTCCGCTTATCAGACGGTTGCGCTGACCAATTGCGCCAGTCCAGCATAGTGCCGCCCGATGATTTTGCAACATCGACACCCGCTTCTTCGGAGCGGTGCTCTACTTCTGAGCTAGAGCGGCGTATATCCATGTAGGTCGTTACGCTACTTACTTTGTGTAGGATTTTACACTAGCCAAGGACACTTGGCGCAGAGCGAGTGATGGGACTTGAACCCATAACCAAACTTTGGAGGAGTCTCATGTTACCGTTGACACTACACTCGCATAGGCTACCTCGGCTAGATTCGGACTAGCAACCCTGAAGTTAACAGCTTCCCGCTCCGCCATTGAGCTACGAGGTAATATAGATTTTTAGTGCGTCTGAGTGGATTTGAACCACCAACATCCTGTGTGTAGGACAGGCGCTCTGACCGTTGAGCTACAAGCGCATAATAAAGGCGGAGAAACCGAGACTCGGACTCGGACACCGTTGCCCGGTGGAGGGCTTAGCAAACCCCTGCGATACCGTTACGCCACTTCTCCAGAGAATCAAGTGCGGGGGTCGAACCCGCTAAAACTGTTTTGCAGACAGTTGACGCACCGTTTGTCTTACTCGATATAGAGCCACCACCGGCACTCGAATCCAGTTCCCCTGTTTACTAGACAGGCGCATCACCATAAATGCTTTGGGGGCAAATGGGAGGTGCAACCTCCCGCTGGTCTAGGGTTTTCACCCGCACAGCCATGCGAATTTACAAGTGCAATTATAGCACAGAATTTGTTTTTTGTCAAGGTCTAATTCGGTTACACCTCAAGGCGGCGTATTGACTTCGACCCTGACAGAGTGGCGCTGGTGCAGTTCAAAGCACTTTACAGAAATTTAGGTGATTGAACTCCCTATTTTCCCTGACGCTCACTCTTTTTTTGCCAATGCAGGTCTTATTTTAGCTCTTTGACTGGACTCTCACCATGTTCGCCGCTTTTTTTCATTTTCGGCTCACTAGATAGTGGCTTGTTCTGCTATTGACTGTATTATTTTAGCACATCTCACCTGCTTTGTCAATATGACAAATGTCATGACTTTCGGGTGACATTGTGAATTATTTCACAGTGCGGCCTTGAGCATCCCCCGGATGGCGGGGGATGCTGGAGACCGGATAAGTGTGCACCCGTCAACGGTCTCTATTTCAGGCGGTGGGATTTGAACCCATCAAGGCGTACCCGATTGTCTTTTAGCCCCGCCTGATTATTTATTTCATCCAGAGATTTCCGAAGAACATAATCCCAATCAGGGACGCTGCAACCGCAACCAAGAACAAATAAAGGATTTTACCGCTGTTGCGTTCCCAAAAACTAGGGGTGCGTATAAATTTATTGCGCATGTTATTCGTCCCACGTGGTGATGGTAGTGATGCAGTCGCGCGTGCCATACGTGCGCTCGCGATATTCCAACACGTTCAACTTGAACGTTTTTGTCGGGTCAAACCACAAATCGACCTCTTCAGGGTGCGAGATTTTGGTTTTGGTGCAATCGCCACAGATGGCATATGAACCAATCAGGCAACCGCCTAATGTTTCTTCCCCACCATTGCAAAAATCGCAGATAACTTCTTCACCAGCATTGATAACAGTTGTTTCCATTTTTATCCTTTTGAATGATAAAAGTATACCACAAGTGGTCGAGTTTGTCAAGGGGCAATCTTAGGGGCAGGCCTGCAAATCAAGGCGGATTGCTCCGCCTTGATGTTTACTTTTCTGCTTCGACCTGTCCTTTTGGCTTATCATCGTTCTTGATTGTCTTTTTGAAGTAGAGGTCTCCGGCGGTATGGTAGATTACAACACCCTCAGGATTCATGAATCCCGGCGCAGCCATACTACCAAGCGACTCAAGTCCTTTCAGAACATACTGAATTCGTTCTGTATCAAAATCGCCACGATAAAGAACGGGTACAACTCCGCAGCAAACAGGACGAACATCTGTAATGCCATCCTTGCCGCCATCCAGCCAGCGGTAAGTATTGAACAGGCTAAATCGCTTTTCTTTCAGTCCGTAACCGCGCTGGATACCCTGACCCCACCACTCGCCGTAGTGCGTTCCAAGTCCCAACCCGGCAACCAGTTCGCTCGCGTGCAGGTATGCCCACTTTGCGAATCCGTGATTATCGTCTGTTTCGCTAATCCATCTGGTGCGCGAACCAACGAACATAACATATTTAGTTCCATCAAGTTCAACAGACGCATGCGGGGTGAGTTTATCTTCCTCGGTAAGCGCATCACTCAGGAAGATTGCAAGAGAACCATTCGTACCGTCAATCTTCTCGGTTACGACAATCTCTCTGGAAAGTCTTGGGATTTTCTGAAACTCTGCGAACTCCATTTTATTTTTCCTCTTTCGTAAGTTTTTCTCTGGCGAGTCTTTCTCTGGTCGATAGAAAACCGCTATATGTGGTTTCATTGGCATGAAACCAGAACCGTGTGCCGCATTTATCGCACACAATAACCATACCGACCTCTTTGCCGGGAACGGATGTGAAACCAACCGCAAACTCATACGTTGTTTCAACCATGTCGTTATCACACTCAGGGCAGGTATAAATCCCACGATTATAAACGCCGTGGTTCACCGTGCGCAGTTCTACCGGAATATCTTCTATCGTAAACATAAATAGATTATACCACAAATTCTAGTTTTGTCAAGGGCTAGTTGGCGGGGCCTGCCAATCGGAGCAGATTTCTCCGCTCCGTTGTGCTTATTCTTCTGCTTTGAAGTTATAAACCGGTTTGATGATTTTGTCGATGGTTACGGTATCCTGAATGTTGGCGATGATTTCAGCCATCGGTTTATAAGCGTCCGGTGCTTCATCCAAAGTCGAGCGGTTTACGGTGCTGGAATAAATCCCGCTCATGGTCTTTTCGAATTCTTCCATGCTCAAAGTGCTTTTTGCTACGTTGCGACCCATCAAGCGACCCGCACCATGAGGAGCGGAATAGTTCCAATCAGCGTTACCTTTTCCGGTGCATAACAGCGAACCATCTCGCATATTCATCGGAATAATCAGATTTTCTCCAGCGTAAGCAGAAACCGCACCTTTACGGATGATGTTGTCATGAAAATTCACATAGTTGTGAATGGTCGAAAAAAGGTCATACTCGTTCACAGTAGCACCGTTATAGAGATTATACAGAATGATATTTGCAATCATCTGGCGATTTACATCGGCGTAACGCTGGCAGATATTCATGTCATGCAGATAGTTCTCGCGCTCCTGACCAATCAAAAAGCACAGGTCGGCAGGATACAGCGGGTGAGCGTTCTTATGCTGTTCGTCAAATGCTTTTAGAACAGCAGGAATATCATAGCCGCGTTTTTCTTCGCGCAATCCGGCAATCAGTTCTTTGCGGTGTTCCTGATAATCGAACCCGCCATCTTTCCAGTATTCAATTGCGATTTTCTGATACAGGTCGGCTACCTGTTTTCCCAAGTTTCGGCTACCAGAATGGATTACAAGATATACATTCCCTTCATCGTCTTTGTCCAGTTCGATAAAGTGATTACCCCCGCCCAAAGTGCCGATAGAGCGGTTGAATACGAAGGATTTATACAATCCATCGAAACAAATCAAATCGTCCAGTTCATCATATTTTATGATTGATTCATCATGAATGTCATGACCACAAGGAACGGTATCATGCACGATTTTATCGAACCGAGCAAGGTCGATAAGCACTTTGCCCAATTTGATAACCAGCATACCACAACCGATATCCACACCCACAAGATTCGGGATTACTTTGTCGCCCATGCTGGCAGTAAAACCAATCACGCATCCTGCCCCCGCATGGGTATCTGGCATAATGCGAACATTTGAACCGTCCACAAATGGCTGGTTCAACAGGTTTATAATCTGGCTAACGGCAGTTGCCTCGACATTATCTGTAAAAACTTTTGCGTCTGCATATTTTCCGTTCAAAGTAATCATGTTCTTGCTCCTAATTGTGAATAAAGTATATCATAGATTATAAAATCTGTCAAGGGTAAGGAAATGGCGCGGAGGCCGCCACGAACCTGACTGGTTAGGTCAGGCTTTAGCTTTTACTTGATTAGTCCAGTCACGAGTAGGAAGTAAAGCACGCAACCCAAACCAAGCCAGAAGGGGAGCACCTTGAAAAGCAGCGCTGATATGAAATTCTTTGTGTTCATAACAAGGCTCATAATCACGCTGTAAATCCCAAGAACCAGAACAAAGAAAAGCAGGGTATTTTGTAACATATTTCTCCTAATATGGAACATCCATAGTAACCGAATCGGCGGCGAATTTCAGCCCCAACTCGTTCATCGCGGCGACATAATCCCATCGCTCAACTTCTCTGGTCAAGCCGATGCCACCATAGTAAATCCCAATCTCGCAATCGGGTTCGAGGTCGCAAAAATAGGATGCGCAAGGTGTATCAAAACCATGCGCAACACGGACAGTCACTTTCAAGCCAGCATCAATTGCGCGCTGGTCTTTCTTGAGCAACTTTATGCCGAACACTTTGGCGGCTTTTTCTGCGGGAACTTCGGAAACATAGCGGGACATTTTTTATTCTCCTGAATGAATAAAGTATAACACAAGTTATAGAATCTGTCAAGGGGCAATTACATCTGGTACGCGTATCCACCATGTTTCAACAGTATACCATCTACCATCAGCCCCTTGCTCTTTTCTTGACCTGCCTTCGGTATGCCAACTATGTCCATCTTCACATTGGCTATGGCACTGCCAGCACCTGCACCATGTTATAGCAGGTTTTCCGCAGATGGGGCAATTGTTTGGGCATTCGTCCATCTCGTGCCGGATTATTGTCATTTTTCCCTAACTTCCAACCCGCCGACAAGATTACCGTTGGTATCATGCGCAGGAATTACCAATCGGGTTATTGACCGTTCTGTATCGTTCTTTCGCAGTCCTATATTGCGGACTTCCCTCGCCAAGTCGGAAAGAATCCGACCCAACTCTATACTGGTATCATCATCGAAAGCAGCATTGTCCATGTTTATTTTGATTGTGCAATCCATTTTGTATCTCCTGAATGAATAAAGTATAACACAAATTATGGATTCTGTCAAGGGCAGAAACCGGCAGGCCGCCAGCACGGCCCTAATCTGACAACTCCTATCGGAATTGACAGATTGGGATTTTGCTCTTGTTTTACCCTTGACAAAATCCGTGAAACATGATATACTTTATTTATAAGTTTAGCGCGCTTATCGTATAACGGACAAGTATACGAAGGTTCTAACTTCGATGGTGCGGGTTCGAATCCTGCTAGGCGCTCTCCGTAAACCCCTGCTCGGCTAATCGAGCGGGGGTTCGGCTTAATTCAGCGCTTGGACAATTCCGCCGCCGGACAATTCCGGCGGACAATTTCAATTCTTGAATTTCAAAATCGATTTTTTAATTTCAATTTTAATTAGGCGCTCGGTTCATGCTCAGTCGCCACAAAGCCGATAGTTTTTAATGTGGACACGCCGTTTAGATTACCAACTCGCCTGATAATAATATTCGGACTTATCAAAATCAGGTTCAGCGATAAGTTTGTCTAACTGTTCAATGGTCAAGTCAATATCTTTCCAATACCATTCATCAATCCCATTATTTTCTGGAGTTTTATACGTACCGAAAAAGAAACCATCTTCAGCTAATGGCAAAAGTTCATTTGCCTGTTCGGGATGCGCTTTCACCTCGGCGCACAGGGCGCGCAGTTCGCGCAACTGGCTTGGGGAAACATTATAACGCTTGCAATCGTCCTCGCCATCCTGCGCATTGTCCACGAACCACATGTGTATCTGGTTCGCCTTGCGCCAGTAGGCAACATGCTCAACGATTTTTGAGACGCGGTTGAAGTTCACGGGCAACTTCTCACCCTCAACAGTAATGGCAATCTTGCCTTTGACATTCCGATGCTCAAAGTACGCGCCAACCCAAACATCCTTTTCCAAATACATGTCTAATCCCATAAGTTCTCCTTTTTATTTATGCTTATATTATAACACAAATAAGCATCTTTGTCAAGTGGAACATCTGTTCTAATGGCGCGGCCTGCCACTTCTCCCGGAAACCCTCCCGAAAACATCGGGGGAAATTGCCGGGGGAAAAAGTGTAGCGGGAAATTATGGAGGGAAATTTTCTAATACAGAAGGAAATTTTCCCATTCTCGGAAATTATCTTCAAGCCGTGCTCCGAATGAGCGGATGAACTTGTCAAGCGTAACCTGCTCGCGCACTTTGGTTTTCTCAATCAGTTCATTGTAGCCGATATTACTGCGAGAGCGTGCCCACATGTCAAACGCAACGGTCTCCCCATTCACGACACGAATCGCGTACCATTCAATATCAACCGCCTCTTTTTCAAGCGGGATTGTGCTGCCAACACCCTCGCTATTGATGATGTAATGCAGTCCGTCCTTTTCAACCATTCCGATAGAATGGTCAATCTTGATGGTTTCGCCTTCCCCAAGTTTGCCCCGCTCTTTCAGCCATGCGGCTACTTCATCCGTGAGGATAGAAACATCCAGCACGTTTACTAGGACTTTTGAGGTTTCTCTGGTTTTTCTCATTTCATCGCCTCTGCCATCACATCATCCGCGAACGAATGGAAACGGTCTTTGCCCTGAAGCAGAACGTCCACCTCAGCAACTTCGTCCACGATTTTCTGCACTTCCTCTAGAAGAGGAGCGGAATGTTTGCGGGTGAAAATCCCTAACGGGTCATTCAGTTTTTCTTTCATCCGCTTGTCAACCAGTTTTGAATAGGTCGCCCAAGTATTTGAATACTCGAACATGTGAAATGAGGTAAACACTCCGCCATATTCATAATGAACAGCAGGAAACGCCCCTGCTTTCAGCATGTCGGTGAAATGTTTGTTCATAATGGTATAAATTGCCTTTGTAACTTTGAGCATCATAATTTTTTATCCCTTCGAATGATATAATTATACTACACTTGCACACATTTGTCAAGGCTATAGCATGGTCTGTAAACTCATGCCAACACGATTTTCCCATTCCAACTTGTTCTTTGGTCTGTTACCAACGCGATATTTTACCCATGCGCAGTCTGCTTGTCCCTTTACATACGGGGGTTTGCAATCTATGCTTATGTCTGGAACAAAGGAAACAAATTCGTTTACAACGCCATAATGCACGAATGAGTCTCCCATTTGAGGATGCCAATTGGCGGGGTTGTTTTTATTCATAAGAGTATTATACCATATTAGCAGTTATCTGTCAAGGGCAGGGCATGGGGCCTGTGCCAACAAAAAAGCCGCCTTTCGGCGGCTAATCGTCTTCGTCTTCATCATCGTCTTCGCACCTGTCATCCACGCACAGGATTGAATCCGTATCGCCAAAGTTCCAGTAAATTCGTTCGCACAGTTTAATCAGGCGCTTGGCATCCCGCCCTTCTTCTCCCGCAACAGGCACACCGTTGTCACCCATATCGTGAAAGCAGTCCATCAGGTCGTTGAGGGTATTATGATAGCGAGCATGAGGCATGTTTGACATCTCGGACTCCTTATCCGAAAATTACAGAACCGCGAGCGTTCTCAATCGAACCGTCATAGAGAACGGTTTCCTCATTATTCACGTCAATCACTTTCAAGCAGAGGGTGATTTCGTTGCGTCTGGCAGGTGATGGAGGATTGAAAGCAAACTCCCGTGAGCGGGGATACAGGATATAAATATATTCTTCGTCCATCCCGCGCGTGCCGGACGGATACAGGTAGAAACTACCGATTTCGGTTTTGAAGTGCGCTACCACCTGCGCGGCAAGGCAGGACATTCCGTTCGCCCATTCGCCTATTTTCTGGTCGCCACCGAACCCGTTGCACAACTGCGTATGCTCGAAAGCATCCACCAGTTCTTTACCGTGTCCATCGGGATAACCGTCCATCTGGCGATACATCACCAGATTCTCTTTACCGTCTTCATCTTTAACAATAGTCAAACTTCGTGTTCCCATGACTTTCTCCTCTATAATCCTTTGAATGATAAAATTATACCATGTTCCCCCTGTTTTGTCAAGGGTTATTTTGGCTCAAAGTTGAAGTAAAAGCGAGGGTGATGCTGAAATTCCAGCGAACCTTTTACATTGTCGCTCTTGCGGGTTGCGCCGCAAAATGGGGCAAAAAATCCGGTGATTTCAAAAACGCGGGAAACTTCATCGGTATCCCAAACATTGTCGATACCGTACTTTACTTGCAAGCGAGCGCGTTCACGCATCGGATTATCGCTTTCAATCTCGCTATGAATTTGTGCCTGAATTATTCGGCGGGGGAATTCGGTTTCATCTTCCATTTTATTTCTCCTCTATTTGAATGTAGTATTAGTATAACACACAAGTTATAATTTGTCAAGGGGGATTTTTGGGTAGGCCTGCCAAACAAAAACGCCCCTGTTTTGTGGGGCGTTTTTAATTCTGTCCTGTCGTCTAGTACCACGCGGCTTGTCTCATTGCCGACCCCACCCCACTTACCCGTGAAACGGGCAGTATAGAGTGGAAGCAACAGCCCTTTCGTGCTTTGCCATCAGGCTACATCCATAGCGGGTCGGTTATATATCCGATGTTTGTCACGAACAGGACAGAATTTTGCTTATCGGCTTCTTTCGACATCTACCTCGTCAATTTTTTCTTCTGATTCGGCTTTGGTTTTCGCCTCTTCCTCGGCTTGTTCTTTCTCGTAGGCGGTTACTGCGGCAGGAAACGCCTTTTCCAGTTCCTTTACCTTCTCGACCAGCAGAGCAGCCAGCGGTTTGCTGTCAAACAGCGCAACCGGAATATTGAAATCAAAGCGTGCGTCCACCTGCGGCTTGTCGTAACCCCAAGATGCGTTCTGGTTTACGCTGAGTATCATATTCACGTGAACGGTCAACAGATTATCTTCCCTTTGCATAATATCACTCCTTTGTGATTGCTTTTGAATTGTTACTATATTATAACACAAAACACGGTTTCTGTCAAGAGATAATGCTTACGATTTCGCCATAGGCGTGTCGCGCGGCTGCTTGGGTAGGATAGTCCTCATCCAGCCATTGCAGCAAGCGGGAATCGTTCCTGTCGTTACTGGTTTTGGTATACTGCACCCGCCAATGTGCGCCGTACCAGAACATGCGCACCGTTTTGGTTGTGCGGGTTGTACGTACTACTTTTACTTCCGTTCCATCTTCGTCTGATTTACTCATGTTTGTTCCTTTACTTTAGCCAGTTGTGAGGCAAACCGTCCAGTTGAAAAACCGCCCGAAGCGTAACCGGATAATATTTGGTATCTTTGTCGGCAACCATCGGGAGTGGCAGATTGTTCTTGCATGGCTTTTCCTGAAAACCACGGTAAAAATCGAGGGTCATCTCATCCAGATTGATGATATAACCATACTCGCAAAACAGACTGTCAGCCATAAACTCAAAACTGTCAGTCATGTGCTTTACTTTTCCGCTTTCAATCCCATACAGGATTTCGCCATACTGTAAGTTTCGCAGTAGGCAGTACCAATCATCCAGCGTTTGATTACCTACCGCTGTATTTCCATATACCGCGTACTTGCGGATTTGTGCGCGTGTAGGCTTTTTATCCTCATTCACCAAAGTAACTTTTTTCACTTTGCTTTTCAGCGCATTCCACCCATCTTTTGCGTTTACATAATCACAAAATTTTACGACTTCCGCGCCTAATCCTTTGGCGTAACTGTCAGAGTGATTATAGGTTACATAATACTTGCCGTTTGCTTTGAAACCGTATGCACCGCGAGTACTCATCTTTTTAAATCCTTTCGAATAATATAATTATACCACATATCGCGGATTTGTCAAGGGTGATAAAAGCGACCTTTTATGCTGTGGATGGTGGCGGGCCGTGCCCTTAAACTATTCTTCAAAATCGTTGTAGTTGTTATCTTCCAGAAAGCATTCCAGATGCAGTTCTGCAATAATGTTGGAAACGGTGAGAATTCTGCCGTTTGGCAGTTCTATGGTTTTTTCGTAATGCTGGCAGTTTGCCTGTTCGATTGCCTGAATAGCGCAGGGCACAAAGACAGAACTGATAGCCGGAACATGATTGTAGCGCAGGTGATTATCAACCAATACTTCTAGTGAGAACATTCTTCCTCCGTATAGTTCCTGTTTGCATTCGGGACAGCATTCTGGATGATAGTGCAGGTCACAATCGCAAACTACGTTGTGACTCAGGCGGTATTTGCGATTAAAATTCGGGCAATCCGGCTCATGACCCCAATGAGATACTTCGTCATCTTCAATTACTTTGCCACAACCAGCACATTTGTTTTTCATTATTTCTCCAATGCTTTCCAGCCAACAAAATCACACAGCCAGAACGTGCCATGCGAATCAACAGCCACATCGCCCATCATCATGCTTGTATGGGTAAGACCAAGAGCAAGAATCATTTCTCGTGCTTCCCCTTCTGGTGACCACACCTCGCCCTGCATTTTCTCAAAAACATCTTCCAGAGATTTCCCATCTACAAAGCCAAGAAATCGGTGTGTTTCTTCCTTATGAACAGAATCAATGGTAACGGTGTCTTGCCAGCAATTCGGTTTTCGGTAGTAAACTGCATAATTCATCATTTTGTTTTCTCCGTATTATAGTTATATTATAACACAGGTTATACGGTTTGTCAAGGGGCACAGGCCGCCGTAATTCGCCAGTAAATCGAGTTTACTGACGAATTACCAAATTACTGTGGGAACATATTACAGTAGTCTACGAAAGGAATATCTCCACTACCTTCCCCAAGATTTACCGTCTTGGTTCGTGTATCCACCGTAATAAGTGGACGGTTCAAATCACCGTGAACCCCCGTTCCAATCCCTGCGCCGGTTGTTCCTAGAACATCGCTTTGAATCATTTCGCAAAAGATAATGCGAGCAAGGTATTCTTCATCGTCCCATCTGTCCTCGCCGCGTCTCAGAGCGTTTGACAAATCTTCCGGTAGTTCGTGCGCTCCCCAATGGGTATAAAAGAATACATCTTTCCCATCTTCAAAAATAAATCTTATTTGTGCTCTATCACCCATATAATCTCCTTTTATGTATAGTTATATTATAACACAGACTAAAGCGTTTGTCAAGGGTCGCAGGGCCGCGCACAACAAAAACTCCCTCGTTGCAGGAGGGAGTTTTATAAAAAAGGTGTTCGGGACGAATGCAGTGCTTTCTCAGACAAGGGATACTCGCAAAGCCAAACGGCAAAGCCCGATTATTCCAGAGGTGCTATCTCAAGACACGCCGCGACACCTAGTTTTCTGTGAGAATTTGGCGTTTTGTATATCCGCACATTTATAGCGGGTCGGATTATCATTAAGCGCTTCCGACTTCTGCGCACCAAACTCTTACAATACAATTGTACCACATTACTGTGGATTTGTCAAGACCTAGCGCTCTTCGCGCACGACACCGTTATCGGTCTTCTTCAGATAAAGATGGGCAATACCATCGTTATCATAAACACAAACGGACTTTACAGCATCCTTGCGGAATGCCTTGCCAGCGAATGACTTCGCGGCATCCAGTTTGCGTTCAGGTGCGGCAGTAATATAGCCAACACCATCTACGTTCAGGCTGATACCAAACATGTTATTCCTTTCTATAAATTGGGATTTGTTACTATTCTATTATACCACACTTTCCCAATTTTGTCAATGGAACAAACGTTCTCAATATTTCCGGTTCATAAGACGGTCATAATCGTCATGAGTACTACACTTATCATACTCTTTTAGAAGGTTGCGCAGCAGGTGATAGGTAACTGACGGAATACAGGAGGTCAATACTTCCAGCAGGATATGCGCATCCTTGCTCGCTCCCTGTCCGTCTTCAGCAATTTCTATCGTGCCGATTTTTCTTCCCATCCCGCCGCCAATAACAACTTTATCGCTCATCTTTTTCATCCAGACTTTCATTGTCTTCATAGCGATGAATGTAGACATAATCCAGAACATCTTCCGGGTCAAGACCAAATGCTTTGGCAATCTCCTTACAGATATCCTCGGTTTGTCCGGGGTTTCCCTTATAACGTTTTTCGAATTCAGCCAGAATGTTCATTTGCCTTACTCCTATACATTTATTATACCACAAAACGGCTAGTTGTCAAGGTCAACCGCCAACCACTTGCTAGACCAAGGGCAGGAAACTTTTTTCTTCCCGCTCTTAGTAGAAACCATCAGTTCTCCAACCAGCGTCCGCCCGTGCACGCAAAATGTCGCAATTAGCTCACCAACCACTTCGTAACCAGCAGGTTTCTTACCCCAATTGCGCAGTAATCTAACATGCACTTTTTCACCAACATGGGGGTTGTTGCCAATTTTCCAGATATCTCCGCCTAATGCTGCCAGCGCCATTCCGCCGGTTACCCTGCGAATCATCCCGTTCGTGCGGTAATATCGACCATGCTCGATTGCCAGTTGCTTCATGTATCCCATATAGCTCACTCCTATGGTATTATTATACCACAAAACGGTGGATTTGGCAAGGGCGGCGAGGCCTGCCGAACCAGACCCTTTCGGGTCTGGCTTATTTCTTGTTTTCTATAACGATATCAAAAGAGAAGTGTCGCTGTATATCTTCATCCGTATGAAGATGGCTCGCCCATTCTTCGATATCTTCCACCATGCAGGTCATGATATAATCTTCCGCTTCCCGCTTGGTGGTTATTTCGCCAGTATCAAGCATTTCCTGAATGCTTTCGGCAAAATTCTCTGAAAACTCGAACCTTCCGCGTGCATAGGTGCAGATTTTCATGAGTGACGCTCCTCAAAACTATCCATCCAGTAGGACAGAACCATTTTGGCATCCTGCTTTGAAAAGCCAAATTCGTCCTCAAGGTAAGGAACTGCGCCAAACATGTTGGTGATACCGCTCTCGCGCAGTTCATCGAGATATTCAAGATACTCGTCTTTGATGAACGCAGGTCTATCGGTCATTATACATCCTCCCCGTAGGAAAATGTGCGCGGCGCGAAGCAGGTGTCCCGCATACCGTTGAAGTCGTGCAGGATGTTTGTTACAATAAACACTTCGTCCATTTCGTGTTCTACTGCCCATTTCCAGAAGCAGTACATCCCGTAAATACCGCGAGGAAAAATATCCTCATAGGTCAGCATTACAGCGGCGATTTGTGAACTTGTATATGCCTTTCCAAGTTCCTTGAGTTTGTCGGTAATGAACTCACGCAGAGTAACGAACTGAAACATATTCAGTTCAGCGCAGGGCGATTTTGTTTCGCAATTATCGGTCATATCAGCCATTTTATTTTCTCCTGATTCAATTATAGATAAATTATACCACAGAGTACGGTAAAAGTCAAGGGGCAGAATGGCAGCGCCGCAGGCCCCGCAGAAACCCGACCAAAAAGGTCGGGTTTGGAGTTTATGCCTTAGCTCCGGGTGGTTGTGTTCCGTGAATTGCAAGCGCAAAGGATTCGCCGCGCATGATAAAATCATAATCATCGGCGGGATGATTCTGGCACGCAACAGGTACGCCCATTTTAGCACCATCGGCAACCGCGTTGACCACAAAAGCAACAGGTTCGTTCGTAACTTCCGCGTCATGCTTGCCGCCATGAGAATATACCAGTCTAAAATTGGGAAGTGCCATTTCATGGGAATAGCGCACATATTCCAAAATTTTAGTGTATGCAAAAAAGGTAATTTCAGGATGCGCAAGCGCGACACCCGCCCACGCATAAAAATACGCCTTATTGAAAAAATCACCGCTTGCATGAATGCGCACAACCTTTACACCGTTAGGCAGGGATGACTCGATTAGTACACCCATTTCACTTTCCGTCTTGCCGCGCAAGAGGTCAAAATTATGCCAATGCGCACGCCGAGCGTCCGGCGCACGCGCCTCTACGCTTGCCGCGTAACAGCGATATTTCATCGTCTTGCTATCGGTAATTTTACCAGTTTCGCGATTCGAAAACGACTTGCAAAGATTCGCGGCGGGGCAAGTATATCCTGCGGGGAGGTCGAATCCGACAACCTGATTGACCCTTACACCAAGATAATGCGCTAATTCGTTGAGTTTGGAATTGTGAAAACTGTATTTTAACATATGATAATTTTACCACACACGCGCCAGTTTGTCAATAGAACAAATGTTCGGAGTCGCGGCCTGCGCAACAAAAATCCCCCGAAAATCGGGGGATTCTAATCTTACGGCGACTAATCTACCAAGTCGTAATATGCGTCCGGCTCAAGTTCGAGGAACAGATAGCGCATGTCATCAAAAGTCTGGACAGGGACGCTATGCTGACCGCTATCATAGCGAGCGTTCTGGAGTAAAATCCAAGTGTAAATGCTCGCCTGTAAACCGGAAAGTTCGCGGGTTACTCCGGTAAAGGGATTCTGCGCATCCCGCGGTTCGGTGAACAGTTTCCAGTAGGGGGTTTCCTGTGCTTTGCGCAAACCGCGCATAAATCCTGCTTTTACAGGTTTTCCATTGACGGTCAAGGTTACGATTTTTCCGTTTTCATCGAGGGTATATTCTGCGTTTTTCATTTTTATCTCCTAATCAGTTATAAAGTAAGTATAACACAAATTCAGCGTTTTGTCAAGGACTAAAAATCGCCGTTTGCCAAAAATTCCAGCGCATCTGCGTTTGGCGGAGTTTCAACCCAACTCGGCTCAATCCACGATAGTTTTTCGCATAGTTTTTTCACGTTTATGGAATCTTTGCTCGGATAGCCATCGTAAATTATTTGGTACACTTTATCCATAATGAATTGTACCGCCTTGTCCTGTAATTCCTGCGAAGCACTTACAGGGAAGCAAGTGCAATAGGAAGCATCATCTAAGTCCTCAAATTCTCCATTTCCAAAATCAACAGAGACATAGAAGCGCAGCAATTCAATATCGTTAGGGTCATTAGGATTGTAGTCGCCGGAAAATCCCTCACCAATTTCTTCAAATTGAACACGCACGAATCCATCAATCAACTCAGCGCTCATTTTTCTTGTCCTTGTTACCCTTTTTAATGAGAATATTCTGGATGAGTTTCACACTTCCACCATCCACCTGCATCCCGTTTTTCCGCTTGTTCTTTTTGCGGTCTCGTCTCTGTGCTTTATTCAGTTTCATAGTTATATTATATCATATGTTATAAGGTTTGTCAAGGGGCAATTTTGGGCGGCGGCCTGCAAAACCTCAAGCCTTTGGCTTGAGGTGTCTCAACTCGTTTTCTTTATTGACTGAGATTTTGATTGCTCTGATAAGCCAATCAGCATTCACCGGCTCGGAAAATTTTACTTCATAACGCTTTAGGGCATTATTAGGGCTATCTTCAAGTCCTGATACTTCGAATTCAAGTTCGTCTATTAGTTTACTCACTTTATCCCTCCATCCTTGTCAATATATTTTTCGAGAATAAATTTGACTGCCGCTACTTTACTGGCGTTGTCCATTTTTTCATCAAAAATGATGTTTCTTACTGCCCCCATTATTATTTTTAAAACTATGCCGCCTAGGTTCATTTTGTTTTCCCTGTGATAATGAACATCTGCCGAGTGTAGCAGTTGGTTAGGGTATGAAGTTCAGCCAAAAGAGCAATGATTTTCAGATTGATTTCAGCCGCTTTATCATACTCAATCGGGTGTTTATCTTCAATATGGTCTGACAAATCCACATCGCGATTAGTGCGATTGGTTACAATTACGGTATTGCATATAGGGCAGGTCGCATTTACTTTCATCATAAACTCCTAGTTCTCACTATCCATCGGAATGAGTAGGTCGGTGAATACGCGAGCGATTAGTGTTGCTATTAGCGATACAATTATATGCATGTAAAATTGTGGTTGTGAAATCGTCTGGATTGCAAGAATTATTTGAGAAAATGCCTGTATTACAAAAATAATCCATACCGCAATCAGCACCAGATTTATCGTCCCTTTTAAAATCAGAACTTTCATCTTACGCCTCGGAATCCAACTTACGAATCTCTTCGATGACTTTTTCCACATTCCTGATACTGCACTCGAAAACATCGGCTATATCATCCTCGTTTGCAAGGCAGTATTGGCAAAGGTCGTCAATGGTAATTTTCTTCATCATAAACTCCTAGTTTTATTTCGTTATTTCTTTTACCAAATCGTGAAGTTCCCGCTCCAGTTTGGTCAGTTTGACAAGTTGTTCTGGAGTAATTGCTATCCAAGAATATTCCTCCATTTGCTCCATAAGAGAAATAGAATTTTTGTTTATAGACAAAATTATAATCTTTGAAACAGATGTATTGAAATCTTTTTCCATAATAAAATCCTGTTTTTATAACAGATTTTTTACTTCTTTTCGCAAACGCTCAACCTCGGATGCCCAATACGAAAGACCGTGAAAGTCTACGTATCCGCTTTCATGCCCAACCAGCCAAAGCACCGCGTTTTTAGCATATTGAAGTTTTTCTATTAATTCATTCATAATAACTCCTATTTTTGTTTTGTTTCAGACAAAATACCGAAGTAACAACCGCGAGCAAACAAAACCATTTCTCGCTCGTGACTATCGGTAATGCTCTCTTTACAAACAACAACGGCAAAACCGGCAACATCACCCATCGGCTGAAAATGGCAACTAGGAAATTCATAAGACAGAAGAAGGGCTATCCTGTTTATGAGTTTTATTTCGTCTTTTGGCAGATATAAGATGCTATTCATTTTTTACCTCACAACTAATTATAACCGAAAAGTCCTAATTTGTCAAGTTTATCTTTTCAAATTCTGCTTTCAGGTGTTCTGGCTCTGCAAACTCATGCGTCCATACAGGATGCCCCAAAACATTTTCAACAGCCTCTTGAAAACGACCAAAAGGAATGCAGAGAAAATCGTTATACAATTGCAGTTTTACCAGTTCATAATCGCTCATGGTTTTCCATTTTTCACCATTAAAAAACTCTATTGCCTGTTTCTTTGTAAGCATTTTACTCATTATAAACTCCTTTTATTTATACATATATTATAACACAAGTCATGGGGGTTGTCAAGGGCAGCGGCGGCCGTGCGAAAAACTCCGACCTTAGAAGTCGGAGTCTCGATTGTCTCTATCAAATTTTCGCAGTTGGTCTTCAATGTCCTGCTCTGTAGTAGCCCAATTATCAATCATGTTCCAGATTGTATCCGCCTCATGCAGAGACAGGTAATATTCCAGCACTTTCATAATTTTTCTTTGGGTATCTTCATCAAAGTCTGTCATACTATTATCCTTTCGGAGAAATATCGTGCCGGTCTATCCAGCCATCCACCCCATCAGGGTCAAACGCACCCATATAGTCGTTATTCGGGGTGAATTCGTAATCATACTCTTTCAGTCCGATAAATTCGCAATCTCCACCGAAAAAATCGCCAGCAAAATGAGCAATCATATCAGCATCACATTCATCAATAAATTCATGCAGTTTTCGCACGACTTCGTTTTCTGTCAGTCTCATATTACCACCATCCATAAATCAGATTTACCATCGCATCAAAGGCGACTTTGTAATCTTCGCTCGCCAGAGTTAGATACTGCCAACCATTGTCAAATTTAGCATAAGGATATTCAGGGACATCCGTTGCTCTGCGCACATCGTTACATATCTTCAATACACGCTCTTTATATTCCCCGTATGTCATGGAATCATTGGCATACTCCCGCCAGACACTTTTGAAGCGTAAGCGGTTCAGCCAGCGTCTTATAATACGTACCTGCGAGAATAAACCGTCAGACATTTTAATTGTCCTCCCCTGTCATCATTTTGATGACTTCATCCACCATGCTATCGGGGTAATCATGGGGAGTATCCAGATAATTTGCACCGCAAACTTTGCAAACCACTTCGGTTTTTGGATGGATGTAATCATGGTCGCAATTGCAATCCCAATAAAAAGGGGTTGTTCCGCTGTATTTTGGCTCAATAATCATTTTATTCTCCACTAATAAAGTATAACACAAAATACCCCTCTTGTCAAGGGGTATCTGCTAGGCGCACGTTGCCGAGTTCCTTGTCCCACCGATAGTTCACCGGTTCGTCACTTTCGACAATCTTATATTCATCCGCCCCAAGCCAGTCAAAAAAGATGGCAAACGTGGAATGCTCTGCCTCTTCCTGTGTGGCAAATGCTCGCATGTTCGGAATAAATTCTGTTGCGCCCCGTTCTTTGATTACACCTTTGAAAGACATTTTTTACTCCTTTGAATGTTTATATTATAGCACAGAACGGCGGAATTGTCAAGGGAACATTTGTTCTAAAACGGCAGGCCAGCACCTATCAAAAAACTCCTGCTTTCACAGGAGTTCTACGATACAACCGACCTCGAACCAGAGTTCTGCTCCGTCATTATAGCTCCACGGAACAATTATCTGTTCTTTTTGACGGTTTCTGAAACCATGAACAGAATCGCCAACCTTTATTTTATGACCACTGTGATAGGTCATGGCGGCATACAGCGGCGGCTCTTGTTCACCCCACAATTTTGCCAGCCGGTCAATCACTTGCCAATAGCGCTCATTCTTGTCGCGTCCGTACCCGCTCCAATCGCTATACGGCTTAAACAGGTAGGACATGGACGCTACGGTAAGTTCTTCAAAAATTCCGGTTTTTGTTCTCTTTACCAGAACCTTCCGCATCAGTTTTGGACTGCGTAAAGCATAAATGTAATCACCCATTGTTATCCTCCCCACCATGCGTCTTCTTCATCATGTTCGGTTATAGGGAAACGGTTATAGCCTCCCTGCGCTTCTGTTATTGATTTTCCGCCTTTGAATTCTACAAACCCGCTGTAATCCATTCCGCCTTCCTCATAATTGTGGACGAACAGCAAATCGGGGAACATCTTGGATAGCGCGCCGGTTACTTTCAGCGAGGGAGAATTTGCAGTAAGGAAAGAGATTGTCGCGCCATCCCCATATACATCAATCTGCGCACCATCTGTATTCCATTTAGTATCCCAATTGTCAATACACCAATCATATCCGCCAGCCTGAAATCCTTTGGAGTGCCATTCTACATCATCAGCATCCAGTTTGGCATACATCTCTGGATAAGGAATGACCTTATCAAAATCGAACTCGGTTTTTTCGCCCTTGATTACTTCCGCCATTTTCAGAATATCAGCGGGGTTTCCTTTTACATCAATACGATTTTCACACCAGTTAGGCATATTTGCTCCTCTTATATACTCATATTATAACACAAGTTATGGCATCTGTCAAGAGTAAAGCAACAGACTGCCGTTGCCGGAGTTGCACGCGGGACGTAGGCAGTCTGCTGTCAAAGGGAAAGGGAATTGTTCTCAGGTCGCTCTACCCACGGATTTCCGGGGTAGCCCTCAGTGTCCCACATCCTTTGATAATATGATTATAACACAAGTTATATGGTTTGTCAAGGGGCAAAATTTAGCAACGGCCTCCGCCGCCGCAGTATAAAAAAGACAGGCTTTTCAGCCTGTCTCCCCTTTTAGTTCTCTGTCTGTCTGCTCAAGCACCTGCAAAACATAAGGCAGGGTGGTTTCATCCCTGTGCTCAACCAGAGCACCCTCTGCTATCCACAAGGCATCCAGCACCTTGTTGAAAAGTTCTATTGGCAGGTAGCGCGAACTTCTTTCAATTTTTTCAGCCATATTGTTTTCCTATTCAATTTCAAGCGTCATGTCAGAGAGCAGGTCGCTGTATTGCAAAAGGTGATTGCCAATAGCATCGCATGCCAAATCCTCAACAAAATCCTTGACCTCGCCCTTGGTTTTCAGGTCTCCGTCACCAATCGCCTCGTTCACGTTATCGGTATAATCAATTGAGAGTTTAAACGTGAGTATAACCTTTTTGAACGGTTTCATTTTTTCTCCTCGGATAACCCATAGTGTTTATCAAATTGCTTTCGATATTCCTCGATTGCCTTTTCCATACGGTCAGCATAGCAGTCACCGCGCCAAGAATTCTCGGCAAAGCGGATATTCGGTAGCATGGAAAGTTTGAAAGCCGAACAGCAACAATGATTTTCAATATCGAAGTAAGTAATCAGCATATCGCCCTCGGCTTCGGGGTCATAAGCAACCGCGCAATGAAAGCCATCACCGGAAATGCCGTTTCGATGATACTGTACATCCTTGAATTTTAATCCACCAATCGTAACCGGTTTGAACTTGAATGCTTTGAATTCCATTTTTCACCTCATAAACAATTATATCACACAACAGGCGGATTGTCAATTAGTCGCCAATCATCATCATCGTCATCGGCACAATTTCCGTCCGCATCCTGTATGTGCTTGAGCTTTTTGATAACCGGAATATCTTTTAGCAGTTCGCTCACCGCGATTTTGTAGCTCTCGGTATGAACCGTGTTTTCAACACCATCCACAATCCCCCATTTGAGATTGAAGTAAACCCATTCATCATTGTGGTCTTCATAGTCGGTGGTTGTAAATCCGCCATTGATATGATTCATACTGGTGTTCACATATTCTGTCCACTCGAACATCTCCAGCAGTTCTTTTAGAGGCGCTTGAATTTCATCAAAAGTAGTTTTCATTTTCACTCGTCATGAAAGCAGGGAATATAAATCGTCCGGCTCAACAGGTTTATCGCTATAATTACAAAGCACCGCGCACAGGTCAAGGATGTCTCGTAGCTCTTTCAGCTTCGATAGCTCTGTATTGCTTCGGTTGGTATTTTTTGGGAGCAAGTTGCCAATCAGCTTATCCAGATATTCACGGAGGTCGCCATACTCGGCTAGGTCTTCCAGATTTTCTTTGATTTCGACTTTGGTTACTTTTCTCATTTTTCATAATCCTTATAGTTGTATTCCGAAACGAACTCCCAATCGGTGTTGTTATAGTGGAAACCATAACTAGCATGATGAGGGTTAGACCCCCAAACTTCAAACGTTCCACAGATGACATTCTCTTGGAAAACAGCTAAACCGTTCCCCAACCATTTTACAAAGGTATATCCTTCGGTGCGTGCATGATTTTTCATTTTTACCTCATAAGAATTATAACACAATGCACGCTAATTGTCAAGGTATGAGTAGATGATACCAATGAACTCATCCACATCAGCGTCTCTGGCTTCCGGCAGGGTGCAAATCTTTTCAAACAGGTTGGCGACTGTATGTACGCGCTTTCCCTTTAGTATCTGCAAATCTTCCGGTGTGTCTTTGATGGTTTCCCCACTCTCGGTTGTTACGAACCAGAACGGGTAAAAGAACCATCTGCTCCCCATATCACTAGCATGTTCCCATGCGTCTGTCGGTGAATCGAAGAAATATTCTCCTCTAGGATGCTCGGTTACAAAATCACCATCAAACGCCATACAAATCAACTTGCATTTATCCGACATTTTTACTCCTCTGAATAAAACAATTATAACACATTGTGTGGTAATTGTCAAGAGAACATTTGTTCGGCGCAGGCCGCCAAAAATCCCGCACTCTCATAGGTGCGGGATTTGGTTTATCCGTGAAACGCTATCCGTTCTTGACGCGCTCGGAAAGGACGCTCACCATTGCCATTGTGTTCTTCTGGCGACCACCGAACATGACACTTTCGGCAATCGGACGCTTGCTCGGCTGAACGTGGCAGAAATACTCGCTGGTTGCGTTGAAAAGTCCGTAGTAGTCAGGAGTGATTGCAGTCCCTTCGCCGGAAAACAGGCGGTAAATGCCATCCTGAATTTTCTTCTGTCCTGCGTTATAATCTGCAATGACTTCGGCTTTCTTACTGCGCAACTGCTCAGGGTAATAACCCGTAACATCCGCAGTGGAAGGATACGCCTCGAAAAGCAGTTCGTAGACTTCCGCATCGTTCTTGATGGGGGTTTTGGCAAGATTTCCGAGGAAGGACTGAATGAGGTCGCGCTCAGCCAGTGCTTTACCCTGAACATGCGACAGCCAGAAACCGAGGTCGCGGATGAGGTGCTTATTGACACCCTTTCCCTTCCAAATCATTCCCTTGCCGTTGCCATCGGAGTTTTGCTCCGCCCAACCCTGCGCCAAGTTTACAGTGTTGGAGCAAACAGGGCGGAAGATGCTGGTGAACAGGCGCGCTCCCTTGAGCGTATCAAAGCCAGTGCGCACGATGCCATACATCAGGACGGTATCACCGGAAACCATGTCAAACGCTGGCATCTTCCAAGAGATGAACATTTCCTCACCCTTGCCAAGAAACGCCATCGTCTCAGCCGGTTCGCAAACGTTTGCATCAAACGACTGGCAAACCTCAATAGGCTGGAGGGGAAGATAACGCTCGGTGCAGTAGCCAAACACAACTTCCTGATTGTCATAGGGTGAATTGCCGCGCACAATGGCAAACTCTTTTGTCTGCACCTGCACACCGTTCAACTCAACGGTAATCGGACGCAGGACGATGGGAAAACCACCCTTGAACCGCTCGATAAGAATTTCTTCCGCTTTCATGTCCTTATCTGAAGGCGGGACAATGTTGTGCCACATCGGGATATCTTTTGAATAGCACATGAGACCATGAATATTTGCTGTCATTTTTTACTCCTTTTTAAGTATGACTATATTATACCACATTTTGAGTTATTTGTCAAATTTTGGTTCGGATTGGTCAATGTAGCCGCGCACCCAATTACCGCTGTTGCAATAAGGGCAAGTATCAATGTCAGTGGGTTCACTGAAAATCTGTTCACAACTACCACACTGGCAAACTAGCGCCTTTTCGTTGTCATAATCCAACAGAATTTCGTTGCAGTCCATACATTCAACCGCTACATTATATAATCCGCCATCAGGCGTTCCGTAGACATTCACTTCAATGTGATGCCCCCGATGCTCTACCAGACTATCAAAATCAAATACTGCCATTTTTTTCCCTTTTTTCTGGTTCTTCAATCACGTTTTTTAGACTGTCCACCCATTCCCAATATCCTAAATTGGTGGCATCATTGCAAACCTCATATTTCCAGTTGCTGCGGGTGTATTTTGGGTCTTCACTCCAAATATTATTTTTCATCATGCGTTCACCTCATCTGCTAGAATTTGAATTTTGGTATATATACTGCCGTTCCAGTTGACCTTCAAGCCAGCATTTTCAAAAATGCGCACAATCTCGCTTCCATCACCATCCCAAGAGAGTAGCAGTTCGCCATAATTTTTGAATCTGCTGGTGTCCTGATGGCTATAAAATACCGCTTTGGGGATGTCGCCTAGTTCTGACCATCCGCAGTTCATGCAGCACGCGAAGTCCTGTTTGGCAACATAACCCGCCTTGCGGAGTTCTTTGAATGCTCGATTAATCTTATGCTTGGTTGTCATTTTATTCCTTTTCGCTTTTAATGTATCTTTATTATAGCACAAGTTATAAATTTTGTCAAGGGCGGGCGGCCTGCACAAGAAAAAATCCGACTTTTTAGGTCGGATTTGGCTATTCTTCTTTGTTATCAGGTTCGTCATCGTCTGGCTCATGTAGCACAATTTGAAAAAATTCACCCTCTGGCACAGGAATTTCGGTTATATAATACCCGTTACGATTGACAAAACGCATCCCGCTGTCTATATAGTTATAACCATCCGCAGAGCAATCCGTCCAAACACACGCTTTATCAATTTCGGAAAAATCGGAGGAAACGTCAAACATGCAGGGTTCGTTCCTCTTCATAATCGGCTTATATTTTTCAACCCATTCGTGAAAATCTAGAGTTTCCATTTTGCTATCTCCTCATTTACTCATTCATTATAACATTGTTTTCGGATTTTGTCAAGAGGCAAACGCGGCGCTTGCGGGTCGGCAGGTCAAGGGGCAGGCCGTAGCCCGGTTTCTACGGCCGCGCTCGTGAAATTCTTCACAATCAACCAACCGGTAGGGGAATTCCGACTATACCGCCCCGAATAGGACAATTCAGGACAATTCAGGACAATTCCGGCAAGTCGGACAATTCCAACCCTTGACAAAACCGCCGAAGTATGATATAATCATATCAGGCTGAATTGTAAGCCAACCGCATCCCCCGACTACGGACAACCGAGAATGCCGAAAGGCGACTTGTCTATACAAGTCCAGCCATCTTTGATTCTCTTGTCTAGACCACTGGCAGCGGTGTCATCCGTGAAACATGGTGCGAAAAAGTTTCACAGCCAGTCAGGTTTGGTCGGCTACACGAACTACTCAATAATTATGTCTACACGCATGGCAGACTACTGCGCATAGGTATGGTCAGACGCGCCAGCAGACCCTCCCGGCAGCGGACGGCCCCAAATCCACCCAAGGACAATTCCGGCGGGCAATTCCACCCCTGCTCAATTCCGGCGAGGCTTAATTCCGGCGGACAATTCCGGCTGGCTAAAACCGGCGACAAAATAAAACCGACAGGATTTCCAGAACGAAAATCCCATCGGTTAAATTTTTTTTTGAAAAACTTGGAATTATAATAATTTGAATGTTATAAATCAGCCGGTCTCAGAAATAATTTTAACCACCCACCCTGTACCAGCCAACATTCCGCCCGATTTTCAGCCATCAACCACCCCCACAGCCATCCACCTGCTTTGTGCATCGTTCTGGCTTTGCTTATACTGGCGATTTGACAAAAAACCAGTCGAAATTCATGCGCTACGGTGCTAGGGATGGTTTATACCATCCCACAAAATGTCGGGGAAAATTATAGCGGGAAATTGTCGCCGGAAAAATCGTCAGGGGAAATAATGTCTCCTGCTGGCTTTTATCTCAGGCGAATTTCAAGTGCACCCCCGCTCTGGTAATGTAATCTAGTATAGTAATCTCTAGTTCATTATACGAGCATTACAATCCACCTCTCGTCCAACTATGGAATCCAATGTTCGCCAACGTTGGAATTCAACGTTAGGTAACGTTACTTCTCCACTGTGCTTGTCTAGACAACCTGTTATAAAACATGCATTTTATGACGTGGGATAGAAGATGATATATGGTCTATGCGCATTATTCAATAATATTACTACCTGAGTAGTAAATGTGTTGAGGAGTAAGGGTTGAAATGCGTGTAGAAAATGTCGGGGGAAAAAGTGTCGGGGGAAATTATAGCGGGAAAAAGTGTCGGGGGAAATTATGGATTACAGGGGGAAAAAATGAGAGTTAGTGTCTCATATTTAGGGAAAAGTGAGACACAAGGTGGTTTGTGGTTAAC
>Ga0182021_10000400_pt1 | contig 45620 bp, 38 predicted proteins | sample 612E3MmetaG_FD_120493 | JGI IMG/M metagenome (GOLD analysis project Ga0182021, IMG submission 120493) | Permafrost microbial communities from Stordalen Mire, Sweden - 612E3M metaG (Illumina Assembly) | ecosystem: Environmental > Terrestrial > Soil > Wetlands > Permafrost | place: Sweden... | reverse complement strand
TGATTGGCAATCGGGGTGGGATTCCCCAGGGGCCCGACGACGTCAAGAAGCATCTCCCCCGCGTTCTTGCTGCAGAGGAGCTTTGTCGTGCCGCCGATCGCCTGGACGATAAGCGTGATCGTCCCTTCCTTTGCGTTTCCGTCTGCGATCGTTAGCGGTATGCGCTCTCCCCCTTCTTCGACGCGCACCATGACAAAATTCCCCGCCTTCCTCTTCCTCGCGATAAACGGGGCCTTGATCTCAAATCTCGTTATTGTGGGAGCAATGACCTGCTTATCGATGATTGCGTACATGAGCGTTCTCCCGATGGACGCCGGTTGTACAATGGAGGCGTGGATGCAGAGATCATCGACATGTGGACAATTGACGTGCCAGAGGATTATTAGAAAAAACTGCAATTTCGGCTTTGGCTAAGGCATCCTGGATGGGTCTGATCGGCGAGTCATCGGCGTATTGTCATTTGCGCCAACGGGAATTGCCATTTCTGGCATGCAGAAGACGCTATATCAAAAGCGAGATCAGTCAGCAGAAAGGTGCCCGTCAGGGTGAATTCTCAGCCCGAAGGAGAATCTTGCCAACAGCGTTGGTCTATCCGCGAGGAGTATCTAGGGGCTGCTCAAGAAAAGGAGGGAATCAGTATACCTTTCGGTCAAAGAAGCGAGCTATCCCTGCAAGACTAGCACTATTATGGGATGAGTACTACTCAATTCGAGAAAAGCATACGCGCAATGCTATCAGAGTCTCATTTACGTGGGATTCGTCTATTATGAGCGGCGGGAGGAATCTGAGCACTGTCGTATCGGTGCAATTGATGAGAATCCCCCTCTCCATCATCGCAGAGGCTATTCCGTCCCCGCTCCGGTCTAATTCAGCGCCCACCATGAGGCCGTACCCTCTAACCTCACGTATGAGCCCGGGAAATTGATTCTTGAGCTCCCTGAGCCCTTCCTTGAGCTTCTCTCCAAGTGACGCAGCCCTCGCAATCAACCCTTTTTCCTCGATTTCAGACAGAACTGCGCATCCTGCGGCACAGGCAACGGGGTTTCCGCCGAATGTTGTCCCGTGCATCCCCGGCTCGAGCACTGAGGCGATCTCCTCAGTGGCGAGTATTGCCCCAAGGGGGAGTCCGCCGCCGATCGGTTTTGCGAGAGTGACTATTTCCGGAGAGGCGGAAAAATGCTGAAATCCGAAGAACTTCCCGGTTCTGCCTGCCCCTGACTGAACCTCGTCCGCGACAAGAAGGAAACCCGCCTTCCTGTGAAGATCTTCAAGCGTTCGCGCGAATTCCGCCGAAACAGGCCTGATTCCCCCTTCCCCCTGTATGAATTCGAGAACAACCGCCGCGGTCTTCTCCCCGATGGCTTCACGGAGAGCAGCCGGATCATTGAATGGTATGACCCTGCACCCCTGGAGAAACGGGCCGAAACCGTCACGGTACTTCGGGCGGTCCATGAGCGAGAGCGCTCCCATGGTGCGACCGTGGAAGGAGTTCGTGAATGCAAGGACTTCAGTCTTGCCGCGCGCAGAGCCCCATTTCCGGACGATCTTGAGAGCTCCCTCGATCGCCTCAGTTCCGCTGTTGCTGAAGAAGACGCGGGGGTAGCCGGAGAGGCGGGTGAGCTGCTCTGCGAGCCGTATCTGCGTCTCCTGGAGAAAGTAGTTGGAGAGGTGAGTGAACCGGGACGCCTGCGAGGATATCGCCTCGATCACGCGCGGGTGGCCGTACCCGAGGGCGTTGACCGCCAGTCCCGCGAACATGTCAAGATACCGCTTCCCGTCCCGCGTGAAAAGATAGACCCCTTCCCCGCGGTCCACTTCAAGCGGCAGTCGCTTGTACGTGTGGAAGAATGTGGAGGCTTCTCTGTCGTGCATCGTCATGGCGGATCCCCGGAGAAAAAAATAAGTGGAAAGAGGCTTGCATAATAATACAAGATTCTGCATATTTATGCAAGAACTTTTTTTCACGTCACGGAGAGCGTTGTGGTCAATGCAGCAATCATCGGTGCATCGGGATACTCAGGTGCGGAACTCCTCAGGATACTCTCAATCCACCCGGGGGTGCATGTGCGGAAGGTGACGGCCTCCTCTTCCGCGGGGCAGAGGGTCGATGCGCTCTATCCGGCCTTCGCGGGTCGGTGCGATCTCGCCTATGACGAGCTCGTCCCTTCCGGTCTCGATGGCATCGACGTCGCCTTCGTCGCGCTTCCCTCGGGGGAAGCGATGAAGGTCGTCCCGGTTCTGAAGCAGAAAGTCGCAAGGATCATCGACCTGGGAGGGGACTTCCGCCTCAGGTCCACGGAGCTTTACGAGAAGTACTACAAGCGCCCCCACACCGTCCCGGAGCTTCTCCCGGAGGCGGTCTACGGCCTTCCCGAGATCAACAGGGAGCGGATCGCCTCCGCGGCGCTTGTCGCCAATCCCGGATGTTTTCCGACGGGCGCGATACTTGCGCTTCTTCCGGCCCTGAAGCACGGGATCGTCAGCGCGGGAGGGATCGTCATCAATTCCCTCTCCGGAGTTTCGGGAGCGGGGCGGAGCGCCTCCGTGGAGATGAGCTTCTCCGAGCTGAACGAAAATGCCCGGGCCTACAGGGTCGGCACGCACCAGCACATTCCGGAAATTGAGACCGTCCTTGCGGGGGCCTCGGGCGCGCCGGTGACGGTCTCGTTCGTCCCCCATCTGATTCCCGTGACGAGAGGAATTTATACGACGGCGCACGCCGGGCTTGCAGTGACGGTAAGCGCAGCGGAGCTTCTGACGCTGTACGGGGAGTTTTACGCGTCCCATCCGTTTGTCAGGATCACTCGCCAGGTTCCCCAGCTCCTTGCCGTGACGCGGACGAATTATTGCGACATCGGCATCGCGGTCGAAACGCGCACGAACCAGCTCATCGTCATGTCCGTTATCGACAATCTCGTCAAGGGGGCGGCGGGACAGGCGGTGCAGAACATGAATCTTATGTTTGGCCTCCCGGAGGAGACAGGACTGCAATGAACAGCGTAACGGAAATGGCGCGGAAAAAGACGACAGGGGGGACGTTGAAAAAGAACGGCGCGGTGGCCGTGAAACGCTCCGGGGGTGATTCCCGGCCGGCCGCGAAAGTGCCCGCCGCCCGGCTGCATGCGATTGCCGGCGGGATCACTGCGCCGGAAGGATTCCGCGCGGCGGGGATTCACTGCGGTGTGAAAAAATCGAAGCCCGATCTTTCGCTCCTCGTCTCGGACTCCCCCGCGGCCGCCGCGGTGGTGCTCACGACAAACAGGGTGCAGGCTGCGCCCGTTCTCGTGACGCGTGAGCAGATCGATCGATCGCCCGTAGTGCGCGCGGTCGTCGTCAACAGCGGGAACGCCAATGCGTGCACGGGGGACCGGGGGATGGATGACGCCTGGGCGATGGTGGACGCGGCCGCCTCGGCCCTCAACATCAGCCGCGGTGAGGTCATTGTCTCCTCTACGGGCGTTATCGGGCAGTTTCTCCCGATTGACGCAATCACCGCGGGAATAGGGAAGGCGGCCCGCTCCCTCTCCCGGGAGGGTGGAGCCGCTGCCGCCCGGGCGATAATGACGACGGACACGTTCGTGAAGGAATATGCGCTTGAGTTCGACTTAGAAGGGACGCGTGTGCGGATCGGAGGGATGGCGAAGGGATCCGGGATGATTGCGCCGAATATGGCCACAATGCTCGCTTTCGTCACCACCGACGCGTCGGTCGCCCCCGTGGTTCTCCGGACGGCCCTGTCGGCGGCCGCCGACCGCTCGTTCAACAGGATATCGGTCGACGGGGACACAAGCACGAACGACATGGTGGCGGTCCTGGCCAACGGGGCGTCGGGGGCACAGGCGCTCACGGAGAGCGCGGGGCCCCGCTACGACGCCTTCTACGGCGCGCTCGAGCAGGTTCTCGTCGCGCTTTCGAAGATGATCGTGAAGGACGGGGAGGGAGCCACGAAGTTCATCGAGGTCAATGTCACCGGGGCGGCTGACGACGCGAGCGCCGTCAGGGCGGCCCGTTCGATCGCGAACTCCAATCTTGTCAAGACGGCGATGAACGGCGAAGACGCGAACTGGGGCCGCATTCTTGCCGCCGTGGGGTATTCAGGGATTGATTTCGATCCCTCGCATGTCGAAATCTCCATCGGCAGCCTCCCGGTCCTCCGGAAGAACTATGTGATCGAATTCTCCGAAAAAGAGGCGAAGAAGATCCTGCAGAAAGACGAGATCACGATCACCGTCAACCTGAACGGGGGTGGAAGCAGCGCGTCGTTCTGGACGTGTGATCTCTCGCGGGAATATGTGGCAATCAACGCAAATTACCGGACCTGAAGCATGATCACGTCGCTCACCGCCAAAACCGAAGTCCTCATCGAGGCGCTCCCGTACATCTCGCGGTACGAAGGGAAGACGTTTGTCGTGAAATACGGAGGGGCGGCGATGGTGGACGCCGAGCTGATGGAGACCTTCGCGCAGGATGTCACGCTGCTCAAGAAGATCGGCATCAAGGTCGCCATCGTCCACGGCGGGGGGAAAGAGGTCACGGGGATCGCCGCGAAGCTCGGACTCGAATCGCGGTTTGTCAACGGCCAGCGTTATACCGATGCCCCGATGATGGACGTCGTGCAGATGGTCCTCGCAGGGAAGACGAACAAAGATATCGTCGGGAGGATCAACAGGCACGGCGGCGAGGCGGTGGGACTCTGCGGGATCGACGCCCACGTCCTGAGGGTGAAGAAATTCGAAGAAGGGGGAGTGGACCTCGGGCTTGTCGGCGAGATCACCGGCGTCAATACCGTCTACCTGGACCTCCTTCTCAATAACGGCATACTGCCCGTCATCGCCCCGATCGGTGTGAACGAAGCGAGCGACCCGCACAACATCAACGCGGACGTCGCCGCCTCCGCGGTCGCGGCGGAGCTCAGGGCGGAGAAGCTCGTCTTCCTGAGCGACGTCGAGGGGGTGATGGCGGCCGACCTGCTCGTGCCCAGCATGGACCAGTCGCTGGCGGAGCGGCTGATGGCCGACGGGGTCATCAGCAACGGAATGATCCCGAAGATCCGTTCCGCATTCACCGCCCTGAAGGCGGGAGTTAACAAGGTGCACCTGATCGACGGAAGGATCAAGCACTCGATCCTCATTGAAATCTTCACCGATCTCGGGATCGGCACGGAGCTCGTCAACAATGCGGCCGGAGCGGCGGTGAGGGCATGAGGGCGCGCACATGACAAAGCAGGCAAGGCTCTTTGCGATAAAAGAGATCATCGCGACGAAACAGATCGGGAGCCAGGACGGGCTCCGGCGTGAGCTGAAGAAACGGGGCTGCAGCGTCACGCAGGCGACGCTGTCACGCGACATGAAGGAGCTCGGCGTCAGCCGGATCGTTTCTACGGCGGGAGGCCATTACGCGATGCAGGCGCCGGTGGAGGTGCAGGCCCTCCGGCCGCTCGTGAACGCCGAGGTCCTCGCGATCGACGCGAACGAAGGGCTGATCGTGGTCCACACGCTTCCCGGCTGCGCCAACACTGTCGGGGAGTTCATCGATGTTCAGAAGCACCCGGATGTGATCGGTACGGTGGCGGGGGACAATACGCTTCTCATTATCCCCGGCTCGCAGCGGAGGACAAAACACGTACTACAATTTCTCAAGAATAAACTTATCGAGGGACAGGAATGAAATCCACGAAAGTTGTGGTCGCGTATTCCGGCGGTCTCGACACGTCGGTCATGGTCAAATGGCTCATCGAGCGGAAGGACGCGGAGGTCATCGCCGCGACCGGCGATCTCGGCCAGAAGAAGGAGCTGAACGGTGTCCAGGCGAAGGCCTATGCCACGGGTGCCTCCAAGGTCTACGTCAGGGACCTGCGGGAGGAGTTCCTGACCTCGTATGTCTGGCCGGCGCTCAAGGCGGGGGCCGTGTACGAGAAATCGTATCCGATGGCGACCTCTCTGGGGCGCCCCCTCCTTGCCAAGCTTCTCGTGGACATCGCGCGGAAGGAGGGAGCGACGCACGTGGCCCATGGCTGCACGGGGAAAGGGAACGATCAGGTCAGGTTCGAGGTCTCGATTGCCGCGCTGGCCCCCGATCTGAAAGTGCTGGCCCCCCTGCGGGAGTGGGAGTTCAAATCCCGCGAGGAGGAAATCGCGTACGCGCGGAAGAACAATATTCCGGTCGCCGCGACAGTGGCGAACCCGTACTCCATCGACGAGAACATCTGGGGAACAAGCATCGAATGCGGTGTGCTTGAAGATCCGATGGTCGAACCCCCGGCGGACGCCTATCAGCGTACGATATCACCGGAGCTTGCTCCCGACACCCCGGAATACGTGGACATCGATTTTGAAGAGGGGATCCCTGTCGGCGTGGGGGGGTCTCGCCTGGAGCCGGTGAGCCTGGTCTTTACGTTGAACGACATGGGCGGAGCCCACGGTGTGGGCCGCATCGATCTTGTCGAGAACCGCCTTGTCGGCATCAAGTCGCGCGAGATCTATGAAGCGCCCGGCGCGGCGATCCTCCATTTTGCCCACACCGAGCTCGAGCGCCTGACGCTTGACAGATCGGTGTTCCACATGAAGAATCAGCTCGCTTCGGAATACGCCAACCTCGTGTACAACGGTCTCTGGTATTCGCCGCTCAAGAACGCGCTCGACGCGTTTGTCGACGAAACGCAGAAGACGGTGACGGGGACGGTCCGGGTGAAGCTGTACAAGGGTAACGTGGGCGTCGCGGGGAGGAAGTCGGTCTATTCGCTCTACAATGCGAAGCTGGCCACGTACACAGAGGAGGACCAGTTCGACCACAAAGCCTCCGAGGGCTTCATCAAAATATTCGGCCTCCCGGTGCGGACCTACCATCAGGTCCAGAATGCCGTGGCCGCCGAAGCCGAAGCAGAGCGGGAGACCCCGGTCATGCACTCCGTCCCCGTCAGATGAAGAAGTGGAAAGGACGGTTCCGGGAGCCTCTCGACTCCGGCGCACTCCGGTTTTCCTCGTCGCTTGGGACCGACCGGAGGCTTGCGGACGAGGACATCGAAGGGAGCCTCGCGCACGTCGCCATGCTCGCGGCGGCGAAAATCGTCTCCGCGGGTGATGCGCGGAAAATCACCCGGGCGCTTAAGACCATCCGGCGCGAGGTCGCCTCGGGCCGGGCGCAGTGGCTCAGCATGGATCCCGCTTCGGGCAGGTTCACGGCCGACGACATCCACATGGCCGTCGAAAAACGTCTCATCGCGCTCACCGGGGATGTGGGGGGGAGGCTGCATACGGCGCGGAGCAGGAACGATCAGGTCGCGCTTGACACGAGGCTCTTTCTCATGGGGCGGATCGACAGCATCGCCGTCCTGCTCCGGTCGGTGCAGCGCGCGTTCGTCGCCAGCGCGGAGGCGTTCGGCGACGTGATCATGCCGGGGTACACGCATCTCCAGCGTGCGCAGCCCGTCCTCCTCGCCCATCACCTTCTCGCGTACGTGGAGATGTTCGAGCGCGACAGGGAGCGGTTCCTCGATTGCCGGAAACGGGCGGCCCTTTCCCCCCTGGGCGCCGCGGCGCTCGCCGGGACCTCGTTTCCGATCGACAGGGAGAAAACCGCGCGTTCGCTGGGGATGGGCGGGATCGTCGCCAACAGCATCGATGCGGTGAGCGACAGGGATGCGCTTCTGGAGTTCATAAGCGCGGCGGCAATCACAATGATGCATGCGAGCAGGATTGCCGAAGAGCTTGTGCTCTGGACGTCGAAGGAGTGGAGCTTTGCGGAGATCGGGGAGTCCTTCACGACCGGCAGCAGCATCATGCCGCAAAAGAAGAACCCCGATATGGCGGAGCTGATCCGGGGGAAGACCGGCCGCGTGTACGGCGACCTGATGGCCCTTCTCACCGTTATGAAAGGCCTCCCGCTCGCCTACAACCGGGACATGCAGGAGGACAAGGAGCCGCTCTTCGATGCCGCGGACACGGTGACCGCCTCGCTCGACATACTCGCCCGGATGATGACGACGGTGACATTTGATGAGGACAGGTTCGAGGAAGAGCTGAACGGCGACCAGCTTCTTGCGACGGAGCTTGCGGACTATCTCGTGCGGAAGGGGATCCCGTTTCGTGAAGCGCACGGGATCGTGGGGGACATCGTGGCGCTCAGCGCGGACCGGGGCATTTCACTGGGGGAGCTTCCTCTGGGAGAGTACATCCGCAGGTCGCCGGCATTCTCGGGGGACATCTCACTGCTTCTCGACGCACGGACGTCACTTTCGATGAAGAAATCCGCCGGCTCCACATCCCCTGCGGAAGTGGAAAGGGCCCTCCGCCGCTGGAAAAAGACACTTCGCCGGTAGGGGCGCCGGCGCGTTACCGCACGGCCAGCCGGTGCACTTCTTCCACGATCTGCCGCGCCTTGACCGAATCGATCTTTCCCTCTTTGTAACTGCTGTAAAACATCCCTGCCAGCGTCTTGACCTCCTCCGTTGGGACGGATCCGGACTGAAGGCGTTCGTGGAGCTTCAGAAAGTCCGCTTTTGCCTCCTCGACCGCAGCCTGATCCGGCAGTCTCTGCAGAACCTGTTCCTCGACTTTTGTGAGCGCCCTGTCGATCGAATAAGTGACGATCTTCTCGCGGTTCAGGTAGAGGAGGAGTGAGCCCGCGAGGACCAGGATGGCGAGCACGCCGGCGGAGATCAGGAGGATTTTTTTCATCTACCGCGGCGCTCCTTGGCATTCGATCAGGTTTTCCGCCAGGACGAGTATGACGGTGAGAACCCCCATCATGAGAACGGTCTTTGCGGTATTCATATCCCTCGGCATACCCCCCGGAAATTCCACATCCTTTGAGCGACCAATATACGAAAACCTTCCCCAATCGTGCAAATAGGGGCCGGTCAGTCCCCTTTTCCTTGCATATCGCGCCCTTGAGACGTATCTTCTGATACCGCTTGTTAATTCCTGCGACAAACACCATCGACTTCATGAAACAGCTCGTCATCGGGATTGCCGGAGGGACGGGGTCTGGTAAAACCACTGTTACCAATGCGATCCTTCAGCAGCTCGACCCGGGGCGCATCGCTGTCATTCAGCACGACTCGTACTATAAAGATATTAGCATGCATGGAGGCCTCCGTCCGGAAGAGGTCAACTTCGACCACCCCGATTCGCTCGAGACGGACCTCTTGATCCGGCACATGCAGGATCTCCGCGCCGGGCGCCCCGTCGAGGAGCCGGTCTACAACTTCACGACGCACAGGCGGCTGGACGCGACGCGGCGCATCGAGCCGAAGGAGATCATCATCATAGACGGAATTCTGATACTCGTGGAGAAGAGGCTCCGGGACCTGATGGATATCCGGCTGTTTGTCGACGCGGACGCCGATGAGCGGCTCATACGGAGAATCCGGCGGGACATACTTGAAAGGGGACGGTCGATCGACTCTGTCATGAACCAGTACATAAAGACGGTGAAGCCGATGCACCTGCAGTTTGTCGAGCCGAGCAAGCACTGGGCGGACATCATCATACCCCGCGGCGCGGAGAACACCGTCGCGATAGACATGGTCGTATCGAAGATCCGTATGATGCTCGGAGAGGCGGCCGGCGCATGAATACGATTGAATGGACCCCCCAGCTCCGCTTCGCCGTTGCCCTCGCGCTCGGATTCCTTGTCGGCCTTGAGAGGGAGGGGGCGAAGGTCGACAAGAAGACGATGGTGTTCGGGGGAGTGCGCACCCACCCGATGATCGCTATGTTCGGGTTCGGCTGTGCGTGGCTCTCCCAGATCGGCGTTGCATTCATACTTCCGGCGGGGCTCGCGGCGATGATCGCGCTTACGTCGCTCTCGTACAGCGCGAAGATCCGCGCCGAGCGGTTCGGATCGACGACGGAATTTTCTGCGATCCTGACGTTCGTAGCGGGAGCGCTTGCCCTCCTTGTGGACATCTGGGCCGCGATGGCGGTCGGCGTGCTCAACGCGATACTCCTCTCCGAGAAATCGTCGCTCGAAACATGGGTGGAACGCCTGGACCGTGCGGAGTTCCTCGCGACGCTCAAGTTCCTCCTTGTCACGCTCATCGTTTTGCCGGTGCTCCCCAACCAGTCGTATACGCGCTATGAGCTCAACCCGACGCATATCTGGGAGATCGTCATACTGGTCTCCACGATCGGTTTTGTGGGGTACTTCCTCTCGAAGCGGCTCGGCGACCGGGTGGGGCTCTGGCTTTCGGGACTTCTCGGCGGCGTCGTCTCGAGCACCGCGGTAACCGTTGCGGTCGGCCGTGCCGCCCAGACTGATCCCTCACGGGGGCGGAATGCGCTCCAGGCTGCGATACTTGCCTCGAGCGTGATGTACCTCAGGATTCTGGTTCTCATCGCCGTCGTCGGGCCTCAGTTCCTCCCGTACATCTGGTGGAAATGCGCCATCCTCGCGGCATCCGGCGTCGTCCTCGCCCTTCTGACGCCCCGGAATGACCCCTCGGACGGGAGCCACATTGCACCGCCGCTCCATAATCCGTTTGAGATCACCCCCGCCGTCTTGTTCGCCGCGGTGTTCGTCATCCTGATGGTCGTGACATCCGTCGTGAAGAGTACGCTCGGGAACTCCGGACTCATCGGCCTCGGTGCCGTCGTCGGCGTGAGCGACATCGATCCGTTCATACTCTCGCTCGCCCGCCCGGGCGACACCCCGTTCGGCGTCGCGGTGCCCGCGATGATCGTCGCCATGATGAGCAATACGATTGCCAAAGGGGCATATTTCGGATTTCTGGTCCGGGGAGAGCGTAAAGAAACCGCATGGCGATTTCTCCTCTGGGCCGCCATTCACATTCCTCTGGTGCTGATGCCATGAACAAAGAACGACTTCTTGTCCCTCCGGGGAAGACAATAAAGCTGAAGGACTTCGATCCCGCGTACACGGGGAAATTTTCATCGAAGGAAGACGCCGCGGGGAAACTCCAGTCCGACATCGTCAAACTTGCCGCGCTGCAGGACGTCCTCTACGCGCAGGACACCTACTCCCTGCTCCTGATATTCCAGGCGATGGACGCGGCGGGGAAGGACGGGGTCATCAAGCACGTCATGTCCGGCGTGAACCCGCAGGGGTGCCAGGTTGTAAGCTTCAAGACCCCTTCGGCGGAGGAACTCGCCCATGATTATCTCTGGCGGTCGATGAAACAGATGCCCGAACGGGGGCGTATCGGCATATTCAACAGGTCCTATTATGAAGAGGTCCTCGTCGTCCGTGTGCATCCCGAAATCCTCGGGAACCAGAGGATCCCCCGGCAGCTCGTGACGAAAGACATCTGGAAGGAGCGGTTCGAACAGATCAATGCGTACGAACGCTACCTGAGCCGGAACGGCACGGTCATACTGAAGTTCTTCCTGAACATCTCAAACGGCGAGCAGAAGAAGAGGTTCCTGGAGCGGATCGACACGCCGGAGAAAAACTGGAAATTCTCTCCCGCCGACGTCCGGGAGAGGGCACACTGGAAAGAATACATGAATGCGTTCGAAGACGTCTTCAACAACACAAGCACGAAGTGGGCGCCCTGGCACATCATCCCCGCGGATCGCAAATGGTTCACCCGTACCGCGGTCGCGGACATCATCGTCACCACGCTCGAGTCACTGGACCTGCGCTACCCCGCCCCGGATCCCGACCACCTGAAAGATCTGAAGGAAGCCAGGGCCGCACTGGAGAAAGACCACCTGTCCTCATAGGAGAACACGCAATGCGCCAGTACCGCACACTGCTCCTCGGTGCAGCCCTCGCGTTCGCGCTCGCGCCTGCCCGCGCGCAGGAGGCCAAGCCTCCCCTCCCGCCGAAGGAAGGGATCAAGGCGTTCGCAGATGTGATTACGAAAGACGCGAAGGCCGATACCGGGCTCTTCAACGTCTATCGCGTGAAACAGAAATGGTATTTTGAGATCCCGAAGAAGGAGATCGGCAAGGATTTCCTCCTTGTTTCGAGCCAGGCGGCGGCCCAGACGGGGCTCGGGTACGGCGGCGATGAAGTGAACGACCGGGTCGCCCGGTGGGAGAGAGTCGAAGACAGGATACTGCTCCGCTCCGTCATGTTCTTCGCCGTCGCAGCAGATACGCTCCCGATTAGCTACGCGGTCAGGAAGGCGACGAACGCACCCATTCTCATGTCGTTCGACATACAGGCCTACAACAAGGATTCCAGCGCGGTCGTCATCGACGTGAGCGGTCTCTTCACGGCGGATATGACGGAGTTCGGCCTCTCCCGGTTTGAGCGTGACCAGTACAAGGTCCGCCGTCTCGATCCCTCTCGGACGTTCGTGGAACGGATGAAGCCGTTCCCCGACAACCTGGAAGTGGAGGTGATGCTCACGTACGACGCGGGGGCTGTTCCAATGGACCCATCCCTGAGCACGATAAGCATCGTGATGCACCACTCCATGGTTCGACTCCCGGAGAAACCGATGACCCCGCGGCTGTTCGATCCGCGCGTGTCGTTTTTCGGGATATTCCAGTACGACTACGGATACGATTCGCAGCGGGCGGAGGAGCGGCGGTACATCTCCCGCTGGCGTCTTGAGCCGAAGGACTCGGTGGCGTATGCGCGGGGAGAGCTCGTCGAACCGAAAAAGCCGATCACGTTCTACATCGACCGGGGGACGCCGGACAAGTGGCGCCCCTGGCTGAAGAAGGGGGTGGAGGATTGGCAGAGCGCGTTCGAAAAGGCGGGCTTCAAGCACGCGATCATCGCGAAGGATCCGCCGTCGGTAAAGGAGGACCCCAACTGGAGCGGGGAGGACGTGCGGTATTCGACGATCCGGTGGCTCCCGTCCAACATCGAAAACGCCTACGGCCCGCATATAAGCGATCCCCGGACGGGGGAGATCCTCGACGCCGACATCGGGTTTTTCCACAATGTGATGAACCTTGCACGCAACTGGTATTTTGTCCAGGCGGGCGCCGTGGATTCCGCATGCAACACGCTCCCCCTTCCCGATGAGCTCATGGGACGGATGCTGGAATACATCGCCGCGCACGAAGTCGGGCACTCGCTCGGATTCCCGCACAACATGAAGGCCAGCTCGCAGTTCCCCGTCGACAGTCTCCGCAGTCCCTCGTTCACAGCGAAGTATGGAGACGAGGCGTCCATCATGGATTATGGGCGGTTCAACTACGTCGCCCAGCCGGGGGACGGCGCGACGCTTATCCCGAAGATCGGACCGTACGATATGTTCGCGGCGGAATGGGGATACAGGGTCTTCCCCGGCGTGAAATCCCCTGATGACGAGAAATCCGCGCTCAACGCGATCGCAGCGAGACAGGAAAAGGAACCATACCTCAGGTTCGGTGATCCGGATGGGATCGACCCGACGGCGCAGATGGAGGATCTGGGGTCAGACCCGGTCCAGGCGACGACGTACGGACTGAAGAACATTGCCCGGATCGCCGACAAGCTTCTCAGCGCGACGACGAAGTCCGGTGAAGACTATTCAAATCTTCGGGAAATTTACGGAGAGCTGATTGGGCAGCGCACGCGCGAATTCGGACACGTGGCGAATGAAATCGGAGGGGTCGTGATGACGCGGCGTGTGGCGGGCGAGGCCGGTGTCGTGCATACCCCGGTCCCGGGGGTGAAACAGAGGGAAGCGATGGCGTTCCTCCTGAAGGAAGGTTTCCGGACGCCGACGGAGATTCTGAAGCCCGGTCTCGTTGCGCTCTTCGAGCCAACGGGTACCGAACAGAGGGTGCTCGACGGACACCGTGTGCTCCTCACGATCATAATGAACAATGCGCGCCTGGAGCGGTTGGTCAACACCGCTGCACTCGCCGCGGAAAACGAAAAGCCCTATCTCCTCGGCGAGATGAGCGCGGATCTTCAGAAGGGGATATGGAGCGAGCTCGACGCGCCCCGCGTGAAGACCGATGTGTACCGCCGCAATCTCCAGAGGGCCTACATCGAGACCATGGGGCTGAAACTGAATCCGCCGCCCTGGTCACCCCCTCCGGGGCTTCCTCCCGGAGTCGTCATGATGCCTCCGCCCCCCCTTCCGGGTGAAGCGCGCGCAATCATACGCGCCGGGCTCATGGACCTGGACGCTTCGATCACGCGGGCCCTGCAGAAGCCGTCTGACCGGGAGACGAAGGCGCACCTCCTGGACAGCAGGTATCAGATCTCGAAGATCCTCTACCCGGAAAGGAAGATGTAGCCCTTGTCCGGAGTGAGACAGGTATGATCCGGCGTCACGCCTTCGTTTGGCATGCCTCTCTTGGTCCCGCCTTCAACTGGCGGGGACGCGCTTTTTGCGTCACGCCGTCTTTTGGCATGCCTCTCTTGGTCCCGCCTTCAACTGGCGGGGACTCCGCTGCTTATTCCCCTTTCACCGGAATCACCGCCGCAATGAACCTCTTGTAGAACGCGACGCTTCCCGTGAGAAGAATGGCCCCCATGGTGGTGTACGGAAACGAAAGGTAATAGGGCGGTATGGAGGAGTTGCGGAGCGATATCCCTGCGGTCATCATGAGGGCGATCATGATGTATCCCCGCCATGCGGTGAACGCAAAGACACATGCGCGCTCGGGGAGTTCACCGATCCTTGCGATGTTTTTCCGGACGATGCCGGCGAAGAGGAAGACGTACCCGGCTGCGGCAACGGCGATCGATCCCGCCTCGATGGAGGCGATCACCGGGAGCGAAAACACACCCAGCCACAATGCGCCCCGGAAGCAGAGAAGGCCCCCGGCGAACGTCCAGAGGACTCCCGCAATCGCATAGAGGAAATAGCGGGGGACGGCGGGATTGAATCGTCTGATCATTCCTGAATATAACGAATACCCGGGCGGGATACCCGCCGGGGGGCCTGTCTCCAAAACGAAAGGAGTCCTCCAATGGATGTTGCCGATATTCTGCAAGTGCTGTTTCGCTGGATTCATATTGTCGCGGGCATCCTGTGGATCGGCCTGCTGTACTGGTTTAACTGGGTCAACGTCCCTCTGGGCGCGGTGCTGGACGGAGACGTCAAAAAGAAGATCATCCCTGAAATGATTCCCCGCTCCCTCTACTTTTTTCGATTCGCCGCCCTCTGGACATTTGTGGCGGGACTTCTCCTCCTGGGACTCGTTTTCTACCACGGCGGGCTGATGTTCGAGCAGGGTGCGGAAGGGTGGGGCCTGCCGGGCATCGTCATGCTTGCCGTTGTGTTCTTGTTTTTCCCGGTCTATGACGCGCTCGCGAAGAGTTCACTCGGGAAAAACATCCGGGCATTCGGGGCGGTCGGATTCGTTCTCATCGCCGCGATTGTCTACGCGATGATCTACTGGGCCGGGTTCAGTTACAGGGCGTACAGTATCCATATAGGCGTGATGTTCGGCATGATCATGGTCATGAATGTCTGGATGAGGATCTGGCCCGCCCAGAAGAAGATTATCCCCGCGCTGAAAGAGGGGACGCCGCCGGATGCCGCCCTTGTCGCCCGCACCGCACAGCGCTCGCGCCACAATACGTATCTCTCGGTTCCTCTCGTCTGGACGATGATCAACTCCCATACCGTGGTCCCCGGCGCCGACAGTCCGCTCTGGCTTCTTGGCGTCGTTCTTGTCGGCTGGGGCGGTGTGACGCTCATTTACGGAAAGTCCACGAAGATCAAGGGGATGTGAAACTCCAGGGTCTGCCGGTCGCCGGAGAATTCAAGGCGGTCTACATCTCGAGCAGGAAAGTGTTCGTCGGAAGCAGGCTGAGACGGACGCGGAAACTGTTCGCGCTCGACTGTGTGTTCACCCGTCTCACCGGCTCCGGGCGGTTCACGATCCGGATTCACGCTGAGAACCCGGTGATACAGGCGCTTCACCTGAAGAATGTCTACCGGTTCGAAGAGGTCGGTCAGGTCGGATTCAAAGTGATCCGGGATGTTGTGACTGATCTCGATACGGGGACCGTGTACAAACTCTCAAAAGGCTGAACGGGGCGGGATGTCCTCTCATCTCCGACCGCCGCTTCCACCTGAAGACCGCGATTCAGAGCTGTGCGCGGGTGCAGGTGCAGGAGCCGGTGCGGAAGTTGGCTGAACAGGTGTGTATGACGGCGGAGGAGGTGCCGGGGAACTCGTCCTTTCTCCGCGGGGTGCCGCGACCACAGGTCCCGGTGACGGATTCGTCCGCCTTGCTCCGGTTGTCCGTGCCGGTTGTGTCCCCGTCCCTCCTGATCCGTTCCCGTGTCCGGTTACGACAGGGACGGGGGATGAAAACAGGGGGTAGCCGTAGAGGATCGGTGGAGGGAGATAGTCGAATACATACACCACGGGTTGATCAATGAAAGCCGGTTGTGTGTCGGTCTCATCGGCCGGTTCGCTGTCCGTGAGGTAGAACTGCGTATAGCACCCGCCGAAAGAAAGTGAACCTGAAAGGATGAGGGTCAGAGCGGCAAGGCCTGGTCCTGGAGTCTTCATTGTGGTGGTCCCTTCTGCGGTCACTCAGAATTGCAGCAATTGTCGTGCCTCCTGAAATCCTCCGGAATGCGATGTTTTTCCACGGTCAACTGTCCTTGTGGATGGCATCAATGTCCTCGCGAATGGACATGGTTGCGGATCCCATGGGCCGGCCTCCAGCTCTTCCCTCCGTTCGAACTCTTGTAGACGGCGAACCTTCCTGTCGCCGGACCCCCGTTCACGCTACGGGAGTATGATCATCCTTGAACTTATGGAATAGGCGGCAAAATAGCCGAGTGCCCCGTTCGTTAGGTTGGTATTGGGGTTTGCGGGGGCGAGCGACGTGGGGCTCCGGTCGGACGTCAGTATGTTGTTCAGCGTGTTGAAGTAGTCATACGACGCCTTGTCGATTGAGAGGAGGTCCACCCAGACCGTGTCCCCCGTGCTGAAGTGATTCCGCATCCGAATCCTGACCGCGGCCTCGTTGCCGTTGGAGAGTTTGTCGTCGTACAGGTGATATCTCCTTCCGTCGATCGAGTCGGGCGATATCGGGACGCTGACCCGGAGATTCATCCGGTAGTAGTTCCCGGGCTCGGGCGGGTCCTTGAAAATCACATAGAGGTTGTACACAAGGTCCCCGTCGGACTCGCGGGTGTGAAAGGCAACGAGCGTGTCGATGGGGACGCTCGCGGGCATCGTGGAGACGGCGTCGTATTCTTTCCCCTCTGCGATAATCCGGAGTGCATAGGTTCTTCCCTGCGTGCCGTGAAGGGCCGACGTGTGATACGTCCCCTGGGAGGTCTCCTTCAGCGTATCCGTGGCTCCCGCGTTGTCCGCAATCGTCACGAGCGCGTGCGTGACGGGGGGAAAGGAGAGGGAGGGGGTGAAGTAATCTCCAGATTTTGAGAGTGTCACGGTGTACGGACCCGGCGCGCTCGTGACGATCGCCTCCGCGACCATCTGGGGATTGGCATTGTTGAGATCGATCGAGACGACCTTCTGGCACGAGATCGATGCTGCGGCAAACGCCGCGGCGAAGACCGGTGCGCGATGCACGAACATGGGGTTCATTGTCCTGCTCCGCTTGTGTTCAGTAGTTGAAATTGTACGTGATCGATGGGATAATGGGAAACAGCGTTATCTGGACGGCCTGCGTTTTCGTCGCATCGTTCGGGTCCTGTCTGAAATAGATGGCATAGGCGTTCATCCGGTCGTACGCGTTGTACACGGAGAAGTTCAGGTTCGAGTGTTCGCCGAGCTTCCACGTTGCCGAGAGGTCGAGTCGGTGGTAGGCGGGCATTCGGTAGCCGTTCCGCTCGGTGTAGTAGGGCACAAGCCGGTTGTCCACCCAGTAGTTCCCCGCAGGGAACGTGACCGCGTTCCCGGTGTTGTACACCCAGACGGCTGACAGGTTCCATGTCGGGCTTAGGTCGTAGATGGCGACGATCGAGATGTCGTGCGTCCGGTCCTGCCGGGCGGGGAAAACCCTGCCGTTGTCGATGAGAGGGAACTGCTCCTGCGTCTTCGAGAGCGTGTAGCCCACCCAGCCGCTCAGCCTCCCCGTCCGTTTCCGTATAAGGAATTCCGCCCCGTAGCTCCACCCCCTGCCGTAGACGAGGAGCGATTCAACGGTCGGGTTGATCTGCAAGTCGGCACCGTTCCTGTAGTCGATGAGGTTCAGCATGTTTTTATAATAGACCTCGAGCGACGATTCGAATTCATTTTCCTGGAAGTTTCTGTAGTATCCCAGCGCAACCTGGTCCGCATACATCGGGGGGACGTTGTTGCTCGACGGAACCCAGAGATCGCTCGGGTTCGACGTCGTCGAGTTCGAGAGGAGGTGGAGATACTGCGCGGTGCGCGTGTACGATCCCTTGATCGAGCTTTCGTCGTCGAGAAGGTACGTGGCGGAGAAACGGGGCTCCAGGCTCCTGTACGTCTTGATGACCTTGCCGGCCCCGAAGCTGGCGGTGTCGGTGATGTCGCCGTACCTGTCGTACGTCATCGTGTGGCCGGGGCCCAGGAGGCTGAACATGGAGGCGCGCAGCCCGTAGTTGATCTTGAATGCGGGGAAAGGCTCGATCTCATGCTCGACATAGGCGGCGCTCTCGAGCGCGTACCGGTGTTCGAGCGACACGCTGTTGGCGGAGCTCGTCGGCCCCGCCGTGACCGACCCGGGCATGAACGTATGGGAGATCGCGTTGACGCCGAACCTGATAGTGCTCGTGGTGTTCATGAAATACTGAAAATCGATCTTTCCGTTCACGTCCTGGATCCCCGAGGTGATGTCGTACTGGCTCGTGCTCGCGCCCACGAGGTTGGAGTACGTGTAGTTGCTGAAGGTCAACGTCGTGTTGCTGAAGAACTGGTCCCCGAATATGTGGTTCCACCTGGCCGTAGCGGTGGTGTTGCCCCATTGAAGGCCGATGACGTCCGGATAATCGAGGTTGTCGGCGCCGATGTAGCCGGAGAGGAAGACGCGGTCTTTCTCCCCCAGCGTGTAATTGGCCTTTGCATTCAGGTCGTAAAAATACAGGCGCGTCCTGTTTATGGAGGTGTCGCTCGAGAGCCGGAGAAACAGGTCGGCGTACGTCCTGCGGCCTGAGATCATGAACGAGCCTTCGTCTTTCACGATGGGGCCCTGGAGCGTGAGCCGCGCGTCGAGTAGCCCCACCCCGCCCGAGGCGCTGTATTCTTTCATGTTCCCGTCGTTCGTCCTGATGTCGAGAACCGAGGAGAGCCGCCCGCCGTACTCGGCGGGGATCCCTCCCGTCATGAGCGTCACGTCCTTTATCGCGTCCGAGTTGAACACGGAGAGATACCCCAGGGCGTGCGAGGGGTTGTAGATGGGCGCCTCGTCGAGGAGGATCAGATTCTGGTCGAGTCCCCCTCCCCGCGCATAGAACCCGGTGTTTCCTTCCCCGGCTGCCTGTACCCCGGGGAGGAGCTGTATCGTCTTGAGTATGTCCTTCTCCCCCAGGAGGACCGGGATGGACTTGACCTCCCGCATCTCGAGCTTGTTCGAGCTCATTACGGTCGAGGTCACATTCTTGTCCGAACGTTCGCCGGAGACGACAACCTCGCCGACGGTGATCGGTTCGGGGATAAGCGAGAAATTCATCGTCCTGTCCCGCGTCAGGTCGACGGAGTCGGAGAGTACGCGGAAGCCCAGGTACTGGATGAGGAGCGCATAGCGACCGGAGGGGATCGTGAGCGAGTAGAACCCGTACGCATTTGTGGACGCGCCGGTGTTCTTCAGGTCCCGGACGACGACATAGGCGCCGATGAGGGCCTCACCGTTGTCCGCGTTCTTTACGGTCCCGCTCAGCGTGAATTTTCCCTCCGCATTTGCGCGACCGCTCATCCCCGGGGTCACGAGGGCAGCGGCGGAAAGGAGGATAAGGATCGGCAGCAGCGGTGGGGCCGGTTTCATTGTCCACCGGGGTTTGAACTGAACAGCAGCCTGAGGAATGAGGGGATGGCCCGTTGAAGGGCGGTCGGCTGACGCATGAGGGTGCACTGAAACCTCGCCGGGATGAAATCAGGGGTGAACAGGTAGTATCAAAACTGGCCGGTTGCGTGCCTCCTCATGAGAGGATAACGAAACCGGGAGTTGCAACGTTCCCCTTTTGGAACCGACGGATGTCCCGGCTTGACTTGTGGACTGGAATTCCCCAAATTGGGCTGGATTGGGCAGGTTAAACGTTTCTCTCTTATAACGGTCAAAGAGTGAACAGACTATTCTCGCGTGCCATTCCCTGCGTAACGCCCTGCGCCTGCCACCACATCCGGGGATTTCATGAACGTTCTTTTTCTTAATTCGTGTCGTACCTGGGGAGGGGGGGAAGTCTCGCTGATGCAGATCGTGGACTCCCTGACCGCCCGGGGGCACGGTGTGACTGTTGCATGCCGGCGAAATTCGGCCCTGCATCAGAGGCTGATCGACTCGACGATCGATAAGGTCCCGGTAAGGTTCGGCGGCGATTTTGATCCCTTCACAATTCTCCGGATTGCGCGGCTCATCGTCCACAGGAACATTGACGTTGTCTTCGTCCACACCGAAAAGGAGCTTCGCATAGGCGGCATCGCGTCTCTGCTGGCCGATGTTCCGGTCATCGTCAGCCACGAGGTTGACTTCCCCATCAAGAGTTCATTCCTCAACAAACTGTTCTACGGCAGGATCGCCTCCGTTGTCGTCGCGAATTCGTACGCGACAAAGAACACGCTTCTCACAAGCGCACCATGGCTGTGCGCTGAGAAGATCCATGTCGTCTGGAAGGGGGTCGATGCGGGAAGATTCCGTCTTCCGTCGTCGGGGAAGCTCCGCGAAGAGTTTCATATCGGCGGAGAAGACAGCGTTATTGGCTTTGTCGGGCGGCTGGATGAACAGAAGGGGCTCCTGACGCTTCTCGAAGCCATGGCGATCGTGGTCGAACGGCACAGGAACGCGAGGCTCATCCTGGCGGGGGAGGGGAATCTGCGCCCCGCGGCGGAGAAATTCCTGACGGACAGGAATCTGAACGGGCACGCGTACTTTGCAGGGTTCCGTGAGGACATCCCGGAATTCCTCAGGGGGATCGACTTCCTCGTGATGCCGTCGAACTGGGAAGGCTTCGGTTACGCGGCGGTCGAGGCGATGGCTGCGGGAAAAGCCGTCATTGCATCGAACGTAAGCAGTCTTCCGGAGATTGTCGATGACCACAGGACGGGCCTTCTTGTTCCCCCCCGCTCTCCTGGGAGGCTCGCCGATGCGATAGTAACCCTCGTGGATAACCCGAAACTCAGGGACTCGCTGGGAAAGGCCGGCGCGCGTAAGGCGGGAAATGTCTTCTCCCTAACGACGATGGCCGCTCACGTCGAATCGCTTCTTCTCGAGGCGTCCGGCTCCCGGGCGGGAAAGCAGTCGGCCGGTTCCGCGCGTCCGCCTGTCGCCGGCTGGCGGCTCCTCTATCACTGGCTCCTCTGAATCGACCCCGGCATTCAGGCTCCGCGCGCCTCCAAGATGGCCTCTTCCGTCAGATCCGCCGCACAGTTCATATCCTCCATCGAGCAGTAGAAATGAGGAGAATATCTGAGCATGCCGTCCCTGAGCGCGATCGTCGCTCCCCGTCCGATGAGTTTCTCGAAAACGGCCTGAGGATCGAGCTCCGGTTTCAGCGAAATCGTGACGATGCCGGCCCTCTCCTCATCGGGAAGAGGAGTGAACACCGTTACGCCGTCGATCGCCGCCAGCCGCTCGATGAGCCGCCCCGTAATGGCGAGTATGTGCGATTCGATGCGGTCCGGGCCGAACTCGATGAGCGTGTTGATTGCCGCATGGAGCCCCCAAAGCCCGGGCATGTTGAGGCTCCCCCCCTCGAAGCGCCGGGCCGACGTTGCCAGTGGCTGCGCGTAATTGTGGAAGTCCCACGGAGTTTCCACGGAGAGCCATCCGAGGTATTTTTGCCTTATGCGTGACTGGAGTTCCTCCGTCAGGTAGAGGAACGCCGCTCCGTGCGGTCCCATCTGCCACTTCTGGGAACCCGCGGAAAGCGCATCGATCCCCATTTTCTGAACGTCGATTCTCACTCCCCCGACCGCCTGGATCCCGTCGACCGCGAATATTGTCCTGTTGTTCCGGCAGAGGCTGCCGATCGAGCGAATGTCCGCCCGGTATCCGGAAAGGAACTGGACGGCGCTGAGCGCTAGGAGCCGCGTGTGCTGCCCGAGTCTGGATGCGATAATGTCCGTTGTCAGCCTCCCGTCCGGGGCCGCAATGAAATCAATCTCCACGCCGAGCTGCCTGAGGTTGAGATACGGGTAGACGTTTGCGGGGAATTCCGCGTCTGAGACAAGCACCCGGTCGCCGCTTTTCCAGGGTATCCCTGACGCGATGACGTTGATGGCGTCCGACGTGTTGAACTGGAATGCGACCCTCTCTGCGGACTCAGCCCTGATAAGCCTTGCGATGGCCGTCCGGCACTCGCTTACCATGGCGAGGTCGTTCTGGTAGGTATCGATCTCCTCCTCCGAGCGGCGGTGAAGATAGGAGGTCATCGCCTGCACGACCCGTGTGGAGAGCGGGCTCGTCCCGGCATGGTTGAGGTAATACTTCCCCTGCTTCACGTGAGGGAAAAGATCTCTCGCTTTTGCGAGCGTCTCTGGAGAAAATGGCTCTGGCATTGTCCGTCATGGTTCCTGGAGTTTCACATTCCCTGGCGGGGGAAAACAATTGCACAATGTACTCAAGAACATCACGCCGTTCAAGATAGTGTGCCCGTCAGCTCGCGCGCCTGCCTGTTGCCTTTTTCCCGGCAACTCGGTAGCTTTTCCTCCGGTTATGGACATCCAGGCCGAAATCCTGAAAGAGCACTCCCGGCGCCAGGCTGACCGGATCGTTTCCTGGATCGGGAGCGACGCCGCGCGGTTCCGCAAACTCATGGACCTCTTCCTCCGCGGGGAATACATCGTCGCGCAGCGCTCGGCAATGGCAGTGGGCCTGTGCGCCGACCGGCACCCTGCGCTTGTGAGGCCGTACATCGGGCGCATGATTACCCGGATGGACGAGCCGGGTGTCCACATCGCAATCAGGCGGTGTGTCGTCCGAATACTCCAATGTGTGGAAATCCCCCCTGCGCTTCTTGGCAAGGTGGCGACGCAGTGCTTCCGGTATCTCTCCTCGGGTGATTCACCCGTGGCCGTGAAGGCGTTCTCCATGACCGTTCTCGGCCGGATTGCGGAGAAGGAACCCGATCTCGGGCGGGAGCTCCGGCTCGTGATCGAGCAGCAGCTCCCGTACGGGAGCAAGGGGTTCCGCTCCTGCGCCGCGCATGTGCTGAAAGGGCTTCGAAAGGCCTGAGGGGGCGGAGAGATTCCCGGGTGGAATCCGGCACCGCGGGAGCGGAATCGCAACGGGCATGCCGCGCCCGCCGCAATTCCGCTCCCTGTCGTTGAAGATGAGCTGCTACGGATACGCTTTCACCGTCACGATGCCGTGAGCGGCAGTGTGGACCGTGACGGCATTCCCGTTCACGGCTGCCGGCGCACCGTCCTCCTCGACAAAATTCGACACCGTCGCCCTTGACGGGTGGAAGGGGAGCGAAATCACGGCGTCCGATGCCTCGCCTTTGACGTCATACCACTGCAGAACCCAGGCATTCCCATCCTCCGCCTTTTTCACTGATGTCAGGACAAGGTTCGACGGTCGGATGCTGAGGAATGAGTGCGAGGCCGGAAGGTCTCCTTTGTGCGGATCTGTCATCATTGTCAGGAACGGGTTGTTGAACTCGTATCCCCTCTGATGCGTGAGAGACGACTGCCACCGCCCGGCATGCGGGTAGAGCGAGTACCGGATGAGATTCTCCCCCCTGTCCGCGGTCGGATCCGGGGACTTCGGAGAACGGAGGAGCGATAGCCGCATCACGTTCCCTTTTATGTCGTACCCGTACTTGGCATAATTGAGGAGCGACACGCCGTAGTCGTCCGTCGAGACGTCCGCCCATCGTGCTGCCGGCACTTCGTACTGCGCCTTCTCTATGCTGTTCCGCACCTGCGTCGACCGCCGGATCGTCCCGTAGGGGGCTTCATATGTCGCCGCGGTGTCCGAAAATGAAAGAGGGAACGCCACCTTGACCATCGTGTGGTCTTCCCACCAGTCGGCGTCCGTCGTGAAATCTATCCTGTCCAGCCCGTTGTACAGTATGATGTCCTGCGTGAAAAACGACGAGGGAAAATCTTCCGTCGGGAATTCCTTCCGCACACCGGGTTTCAGGTAGTCGCGCCGGAGGCGCACAACTGTCCGCACAGGACCCTGTTCGACGATTTCTGCGCCGCGGAATGAGGTCGGAAATTCCTTCCCCGTCCATCCGATGTTCCATGCGTCGTACTCCCGGGGGATGTCCTCGAGGAGCTGGAGCCTGTTCCCCTCCCCGGAGAGGATCTCCTTCCCGTTTCGCTTGTCGACGATGCTCTTCACCCATCCCGTTGTGCTGTCGATGGCGATCCGGAAGAGGGCGTTCTCCGGCGCGAACGTGGAAACTCCGGCCGCCGTGATCTGCGCGGGGGGAGCCTTTCTGAGTTCGAACGTGGAGTAGCCGAATGCCGGGACGTGCGCGGCGACGAACATTACTTGGCGCTCGAAGCGCGATTTCCTGACCGTCTGTGAAGGGATCTCCTTCCCCGGCGCATCATAGACCGCGTATGTTCCCTCGTCGCCGGACTTCAGGTCGAGCGTCGCAATGTCCGACCGTTCCCAGGAGAGCGTGTTGAAGACCGTGAAGGGGATGCCGTGCCTGAACGCCGCCGTGTTCACGCGCGACTGGATGTGTTCAAGCGAACCGGAAAGCTCGAAGCGCCCGATCGATTGTGCCTCCCGGTGCGTCGCCCCGGCGTCGATGTACACTTCGCGAATGCCCGAACCGGGGAGTATGTCGTGGAACTGGTTGAACATGACGTGCCGCCACGCCTCCTGGAGCGCCCCCGCGTTGTACGGGCGGCCGGAGAGGGAGGCGAATGATGAGAGCTTCTCCGCGTTTGTAAGGAGGGCCTCGCTCGACCGGTTGAACTGCTTCATGTCCGCGTGCGTCGTGAACGTCCCCTGGTGATATTCGAGATAGAGCTCGTTCTTCCACACCGGGAGATCGCCGAGGTCGTTGCTCCGGAGCCATGTGAGATACGTGCCCGCCGTTCCCTCCTCGATCCGCGGGAATATGTCGAGCGTCTTCAGGCGGTCGATCCTGTCAAGCATCTCCAGCGACGGCCCTCCTCCATGGTCCCCCACGCCGAAGAGTATAAGCATCTTCGAGAACCCGGTGTTTGCCTCAAACTGCCTCATCCAGTCCACGAGCTGGAACGGGTCGTCGATCGTGTTCACGTAGTCAAAGGGGAAATAGCTCAGGATCCTCGAACCGTCCGGGGATTCCCACCAGAAGGTCCGGTACGGGAACACGTTTGTTTCGTTCCATCCGATCTTCTGTGTGATGAATGCGTCGATCCCCGCGCTCCGGTAGAACGCGGGCATGTTCAGGTTGTAGCCGAACGAATCGGGATTCCAGCCGATCGTGACGTTCGCGCCGAGCTTTTTCCTGAAATAGCTCTTCGCGTACAGGAGCTGCCGCGACCATGACTCACCCGAGGGGAGGTTGCAGTCCGGCTCCACCCACATTCCGCCGATGACCTCCCAGCGTCCGTCCTTCACGCGCTGCTGGATCTGCGTGAAAAGGTCGGGATAATACCGTTCCATCCAGTCGTAATACGCCGCGGAGCTCTGCGTATACGTGAAACCCGGCCGGGCGGCCATCATGTTCATGACCGAGGAGAACGTGTTCCGGCAGACCAGGATCGTCTCCTTCGAGCGCCACAGCCATGCGGCGTCGATATGGGCGTTGGCGTCGAGGTAAAGCGTGAACCTGTGGACGAATTCCGCGACGGGCGCGAGCGCCGTTCGTGCGGCGGCCAGGGAGGTGCGGAAGCGGTCCACCGATCCGTTCACGAGCGCGTCGATGTCGACACGGGAGGCGGTTGCCTGCAGGAGCGCGTTGAGCTTCGCCTTCTCGGCCCTGTCCATGTGCGATTTGTCTGTTCCCGGATCCACCTTCTGACGTGAGTTTGTCTGGTACGTGTCGTTGCTGAGAAGCTTCTGCGCCACTTTCAGGCCGAGCGAAAAATCATCGACCGCACGCACAAGCGGGTTGTCGCTCCCCGGGACGATCTGCGCCCGGATCAGGCGCAGCGGGCCGCCGGTGTTGATCGCCTTGATTGCAAGGAGGAGCTTCTCCCCGGGCTGGGCGTGCTTCGTGAGCTCGAATTCCCCGTTCCACGGAAAGCGCCCCCTGTTTTCCCCGTTCACGAAGAGTGTCCCGTAGTCATCGACGGTGACGAGAAACCGGACCGTCCCCGACGTCGGCTGCCCGGCCATCCGGGCGGGGAGCGTGATTTCCTTCCTGATCCAGCACGAATCGATGTAGAGGTGCTCGTCCAGTGCCAGCGTCGTCCACTGCGAGTCGTCGAATCCGGCTTTTGTCGGATCTCCGGAGAAGTTTGTGCTGTACTTCCACCCCTGGAGCGTCCCCTTTGTCTCGGACTCGAGTTGCGCGACGAGCCTGTCGACGTTTGATTGACCGAAGAGTGCGAGGGGGAAAAGAAGGACGAGAAACACTGCAGCGAGAGTTTTCATGGAGCTGTTCCCTGTTGTATGGAGTGCAAAGCCGCGGCCGTCCGGGCGTCTGCGTGAAGCACCCCCGGCGGCCGCAGGGTGCGCTTACTTTCTCTTTCTCCTGATCTGATCGAGCATCACCGCAAGGAGAATCACGACGCCGACGATGACCTGCTGGACATAGGAGTTGACGTTCAGGAGGTTCAGGCCGTTTCTGAGGACGGCGATAAGCATCGCTCCGATAAATGTGCCGACGATCGAACCGGCGCCGCCGGAGAGGCTTGTCCCCCCGACGACGACCGCGGCGATGACGTCGAGCTCGTACGCGACTCCGGCATTCGGCTGCCCGGAGTTCATCCGGGAGGCCAGGAGTATGCCGCTCAGCGCCGCGAGCGCCCCGGAGAGGATGTACACGTTGATGAGGACTCTCCCGGTCCTGATTCCCGCAAGGCGCGCGGCTTCGATGTTTCCCCCGACCGCGTAGACGTACCTGCCGAATCGGGTCCGCGTCAGCATAACGTGCGACGCGATGAACGTCAGGATCATGATGATCGTCGGCACGGGCACGGCGAGGATGCGGCCCGTTCCGAGGAATGCGAACCCTTCGGGAAGCTCCCACACCGGGCGGCCGTCCGTCCAGACGAACGCGGCTCCGCGCCAGATCGTCATTGTGGCGAGCGTGACGATGAAGGGGGCGATGTTGAATCGAGTTATGCAGAATCCCGCGAACGCGCCGGACAGGGCGCCGATCGCGAGCCCGGTGACTATCGCCACGGCAAACCCCGCGGCGGGGGGGAGCCCGGTCTTGAGGAGCGACGTTGCGACGATCCCCGCAAACGCCACGAGCGAGCCGACGGAGAGGTCGATTCCCCCGGTCAGGATCACGAACGTCATTCCGGCGGCGATGATGGCGGTGATCGACGCCTGGAGCGAGACGTTCAGGAGGTTGTCGGGGGTGAAGAAATAGGGGGAGGCGAATGCGAAGAGCGCGAATTCCAGGATGAACGCGATCCCGATGCCGAACTCGCCGGAGAGTTTCCTCGTGATGCGGTCTGAAGTCATCTGCGGTTTTTGTGGGCGTATGTCATGACGGTTTCCTGTGTGGCCTCGGTCCCCTCGACGATCCCGGTCAGCTCCCCTTCGCACATCACCGCGACGCGGTGGCATATGCCGAGAAGCTCGGGAAGATCGGAGGAGATCACAATCACGCCGATCCCCTCCCGGGCAAGCCGGTTGATGAGCGTGTAGATCTCGTACTTCACCCCGACGTCGATCCCCGCCGTCGGCTCGTCGAATATCAGGACCCTCGCCTTCGTATTGAGCCACCGGGCGAGGACGACCTTCTGCCTGTTCCCCCCGCTCAGGTTTTCGACGATAACGCCCGTGTCGGGCGCCTTGATCCTCAGGTCGTCGGAAAGCTGTCGGGCGGCGGTCTCTTCTTTTCTCCTGTCGATGAACGGGCCCGTGAGCATCGCGCGGAGGCTCGAGAGGGAGATGTTCTCCCGTATCGACATTTGCATGATGAGACCGTACCTGTTCCGGTCCTCTGTCAGGAGACCGATCCCCTCGCGGATCGCCTCGTGGGGCGACTCCGGGGCGATCTCCTTCCCGTCGAGGAAGATGCGCCCCCCGGTCCTCCTGTCGGCGCCGAACACGAGCCGTGCGAGCTCGGATCTCCCCGCTCCCACGAGTCCGGCGAGACCCAGAACCTCGCCCCTGTACAGCGTCAGGTTGACGTTCGACACACGGTCGGAGCTCAGATTCTCGATCCGGAGTATCTCCGTTCCCCTCGCCAGCACGGCGCGCGGGTATTCATTCTCGAGCTCGCGCCCCACCATCTTCCGGATCAGCCCCCGCCTGTCGATCTCGTTGATCCCGCATGCGTGAACGAACGCACCGTCGCGCAGAACGGTGACCCGGTCGCCCACTTCGAAGATCTCTTCGAGGCGGTGGGAAATGTAAATGATGCCGACCCCGCGGTCCTTGAGCGAGCGGATTACCTTGAAGAGGTTTGCGGTCTCCCGCTCGGTCAGGGGTGCGGTGGGTTCGTCCATCGCGAGTATCCTGACATTCCGGGAGAGCGCCTTGGCGATTTCGACCATCTGCTGCTTTGCAACGCTCAGGTGGCCGACGGGCGAACGGGTGTCGATTTCCTCGCCGAGAAGGCCGAGCGCCGCGGAGGCCTTCTCGTCCATCCCCTTCCTGTCGATGAAGGGACTCCGTCCGACGACCGGCTCCGTGCCGAGAAGTATGTTCTCGGCGACGGTGAGGGCCGGGACGAGCTTGAAATCCTGGTAGATCACGCCGATCCCCAGGCGCTGTGCGTCGGCGGGGGAGTCCAGATGGGCCTCGTTCCCTTCTATGCGTATCGAACCGGCGTCCCGCACGATCGCGCCGGAGAGGACCTTGATGAGCGTCGATTTTCCCGCGCCATTCTCGCCGACGAGGCAGTTGACCTCGCCGGCCTGGAGCGTGAAATCGACGCCGCTGAGCGCAAGGACGCCGGGATACCGCTTGATGATTCCCTGCATCGCAAGGAGCGGTTCCATTCTCACTTCTGCGGGTTTTTGGCGAAATAGTCCGCGTCGGCGATCCCGACCTCAACCGGAACGACGGCCGGCACCTGCTTCCCCGCAAAATAGTCGTGAATCATGTCGATCGTTATCGTCCCGATCTTCGCCGGGTACTGTATGACGTCGGCCTTGAGGGGCGTCCCCCGCGTGATAGCGTCCGCCGCCGGAGGTGTCGCGTCGTATCCCACGATGATGATGTTCGTCCGTTTGAACTGCTGGACGGCGTCGAGTGCGCCGAGTGCGGTTGCGTCGTTGATGCCGAATATCCCGTCAAGCTGGGGGTTCGCCTGGAGGACGTCGGCGGTCACCTCGAGCGATTTGTCCCGGACGGCCTGCCCGTTGACGTCCGCAACCACGGTGAGCCCTGGAAATTTGCCAATGGCGTCCCGGAACCCCTGCACGCGGTCGAGAACGGATGTTGCGACGGGATTGTTGACGATGGCGATCCGCCCTTTGCCGTTCAGGGCTTTCGCCATGTACTCCCCGGCGAGCCGTCCACCCGCGACGTTGTCGGAGGCGATATGGCTGACGACCTTTCCCCCTTCCGCCGCGATATCGGCGGTAAACACGGGGATGTTCGCATCGTTCGCCTTCTGTACTCCCGGCGCAACCCCTTTCGAATCGACGGGACAGACGATGACGGCGTCGACCCTGCGGGCGACGAAATCCTCGATCTGGTTGATCTGTTTTCCCAGGTCGAATTCCGCGGACGTGATCACGAGTTCGTAATGCTCCTTGGCCGCTTCCTGGCGGAGCCCCTCTTCAAGGTCTTTGTAAAAGATATGTCCCCGGGTCAGGAGCGCGACGCCGATGGTTCTTGTCTGTCCCTTCTCTTCCTTCTTCGCACAGGCGAACGCGAGCGCGCACAGCACAATGATAAGCGTCCGTTTCATGAGTTCTCCTTGTCGTTCCGTGTCACCCGGCGATCCGGCGTACGCGGGCCCCGTCGTCGATTGCGCATACGTAGAGGGAGGGATCCCTCCCGGTCTTTCCGCGATAGCCGGCGTTCAACCGGGCCATCACTCCTTCGGTGAAGCCTTCTTTCACAAGAGCGATTGCGCAGCCCCCGAATCCCGCGCCGGTCATCCGTGCTCCTATAACCCCGTCGGCGCCGGCGCACAGATCGACAAGAAGATCAAGTTCGGGACAGCTCACCTCGTAGTCCCGGCGGAGGCTCAGGTGCGATTCGTACATCAGCTTTCCGAATTCGGAGAGGTTCCCCTCCCTGAGTGCGCACGCCGAACGTATCACCCTCTCATTTTCCGTCACCACGTGCATGCACCGTTTCCGCACGACTGGGTCAAGCATCCCCTCAAGCTCCAGGAACCGGGCGGCCGGGACGTCCCTCAGGGCGGTGATTCCCTTCAGGGTGGAAGAAAGTATCCGGACCCCGGTGCTGCATTCCTCGCGTCTCTGGTTGTACTCCGATCCGGCAAGCGCGCGTTTCACCCCCGTGTCGCACACAAGCAGGTCCACCCCCGGGGGGATCGGCACGTGTTCGTAAGCCAGCGTCCTGCAGTCCAGCAGGAGCGCATTGTCCTTCTTGCCGAGGCAGGAGATGAACTGGTCCATGATGCCGCACTTGACTCCCGCGAATTCATGTTCAGCACGCTGGCAGAGCTTTGCGGTCTCGACGGGCGTTATCGTGAGCCCGTTCATTTCGATGAGCGCAAAAGCGGCCGCGAGCTCGAGGGCTGCCGACGAGCTGAGTCCGGACCCGCGCGGGACGTTTCCGTAGACGTACATGTTCGCGCCGGAGAGCGGGGTCCCCCTCTCCTGCAGAAGCGAGGCGACGCCGGTCAGGTAATCGGTCCACGCCCGCTGTTCGGAAGGGTAGAGGCGCGACAGGGCAAACCTCGAGTCCTCCGCCGATCCCGGGTTCATGACGAGCCGGTCGTCATCGCGGGGTCCGATCGCCACAGCCGTCGCGCGGTCGATCGCCGCCGGGAACACAAACCCGTCGTTGTAATCGGTATGTTCGCCTATGAGATTGACCCGACCGGGGGCTGATGCCACGGCGGCGGGGGAGGCTCCGAAGTGCTTCGCGAATGCGGAGACCGCCTGTTCTTCGATGGAGTGTCGAGAGGGATTCACGTGGTGGAGTGGTTTTCAGAAGGTAAGGATTCCCGGCCGGGATATCAATCGGAGAAGGGATGGCCCGCCGGCGTATCTGCGTATTGCGCTCCTGGCCCGGTTCAGGTTCCGGCGTGTTCATCCAGCATCTCCGCCGTTTCCGCGATGCTTGACATTGACTTTCCTTCGGACGTCGTCGTCGATGAGAGATAGACGTTCGTGTTCCCGAGGGGTGCGCCTGTCGTCGCATCGGTGACGATTCCCATGAGTGTTCCTCTGTCCACACACAATGCAGCGGAATCACCTTTGCCGCGTGCAGGGCACGATCCTCGCGGGTAAAAGCGCCAAATTACCTTCTTTGAAGGTCATTATTTCCTCCTCCGGCCCCTGATTCTACACTTAATGCAAATCTGCGTCAAAAAAGGCAATAATTTGGCTTCTGGAATCTGGCACAATGTCTGTACATACGGGCGCCATGTGAATTCATAACAAACGAAAACCGGAAAACAACTAACTTCAAAACCACCAAGGAGCAACTCATGAAGAAGTCCCTCTCTCTGATTCTCGGTCTCAGTCTCTGCGCGCTCTGCGTCGGGACGTCATTCTCGCAGGCGGCTGCAACGCAGACGGTGAATCTTGCGGTCAACTCGGTCCAGAAGATCGCCATCACCGGCGGCGTCATAACGCTTACGATCTCAAACGGTACGGCGGGAAACAACACCCTGACCCCCGTGAGCGACGCGACGTCGACCTACAGCATCACGCACAACTCGGCAACCCCGCTCAGGATCACCGCGAACCTAGATGCGGCTCTGGCCGCGGGATACCAGCTCCAGATTGCCCTTGCGCCGGGTGCCTTGATGGGTACGAGCGCAGGGACTGTCGATATTTCGAATGCCCTGGCGGCAAGCGCGGTGGCGGTCGTAACAGGGATACCGAAGGGTGCTGACGCGGGACGTACGATTACATACACGTTCAATGCGAATGCGTCGGCCGGAATCCTGACGTCGACCGCAAAGACGGTCACGCTGACGCTCACGAACTGACAGGAAGTCTCTTTCGTTCACTGCCACCCCGTCCGCTCTCTCGTCCCCCCATCGGGCAGAGAGTCGAACGGGGTGGTTGTGTTTTCAGAGTGCGGGGTTTATATTGGTTCGGCACAGAGAGACCACCCGGTGAAAAATCACCTCCACATTGTCGTGAATCGTGTCTGGAAAACCGCCGCGATGGCGGTTCTTCTGATGAACGGGACCGCACGCGCGCAGGTATACGGTACGGGGGGGCATACGGTCACGATGCAGGTTTCCGTCATTACGTCTGTCCGGGTGACGGTGGGTTCCGTCAATCTGAATATCAGCAGCGCAAACGTCGTGGCGGGGCAGAACCAGATGAGTGTCACTGACCAGAGCACGTCTCTCCTCTGGGGAACGAACAGCAGCCTCCGGAAAGTCAGCGTCAGCACGAGCCTCGCGGCCCCGAAATTCACGCTGAAACTTCTCGCCCTGAACCCGACGGTGGGAAACGCGGCTCCCCAGGTGACGCTCTCCACTTCGGCGCAGGATCTTCTCCTGAATATCGGGCGCTCTTCTGGGTCCTGCACGCTCCTGTACACCGGCATCGCGCTCGTTTCCCAGGGGACGGGTAACGATGTTCATGTGATCACTTTCACTGTGGCTGCCCAATGAGTCATACCATAATGAGATCGTTCGCGATATTCGTCATTCTCTGCTCCGCCGGGTCCCTGACGCAGCTCCGTGCACAGATCTCGGTCCAGGGGGGGAACCCTCTCATGAGCGTCACGACCGGAACGGCGGGCGCGCAGCCCGTCTCCGTCACAAACGCCGCGACCTCCCTCAGATGGAGGAAACAGAACGTGATTACGAAGATCACCGTCTCCACGTCGTGTCCCGGACAGCGGTTCACCCTGACGGTGCTTGCAACAAATCTCACGTACGGCGTTGCCGCGCCCCAGGTGACGCTGTTCAACGGCATGCCTGCGACAAACTTCGTCCTGAACATACCGACGGGAAACCCGGTCCATAAGACGTGCACGCTCCAGTACACCGCGTCCGCCACGTTTGCCCAGGGGAACAGTGCCGAGCTGGGAAATGACGTCCATGCAATCACATATACGCTGGTGGCTCAATGAGAATCCTCACGCGTGCACATGCTCTTTCCCCTTTTCTCCTCCCTTGCATCGTTCTCCTCGGCACTGAATGCGGCCTGGCGCAGGTCTCCATCATCGGTGACCTGAGCCAGGACCGTGATGCGCGGCCGGGTGAGTCGTACAGCGGATCCATACTCGTCAAGAACGACACGGAAGAGCCCCAGGAGGCGAAGCTGTACCAGACCGACTATCTCTTCTCCTTCGAAGGGACAAGCAACTACGCCGAGGCCGGTTCAACCCCCCGTTCGAACGCCCGGTGGGTGAGCTTCAGCCCTTCGTCGCTCGTGATTCCTCCGCAGGGGATCGTCACGGTGAACTACACCGTCGCAGTGCCGGAGTCGCTTGCGGGAAAACCTCTCGCGGGCTCGTACTGGAGCATGCTCATGGTGGAGGGGATCTCCAAAGAGTCCCCCGAGTCTTCCCTGCAGGAGAAAAAGAACAAGCCGCAAATGGGTGTCCGCCAGACGCTCCGTTACGGCATTCAGATTGCATCACACATTGCAGGGACCGGGTCAAAATCCATACGGTTCATCGGGGCAAAGCTCGTCAGGGGGAACCAGGGCGAAACGCTCCTGCAGGTCGATCTCGAAGACAACGGCACGCTCTGGTTCAGGCCCGACGTCTACGTGGAGCTGTTTGACGGGAAAGGGATCTCGAAGGGGAAATTCCCCGGGCACACGTACCGCATGTATCCCGGGACATCTGTCCGGCAGATGATCGAGCTGGCCGGGATCGCAAAGGGGACGTACAAGGCACTCGTCGTCGTCGATGCGGGGGGGGAGAACGTGTTCGGGGCTCAATACACACTCGAATTCTAAAACCTCTCCGTGGAGACTCCGGGACCCCATCGTCCACACGCTCCTTTCCGGATCGCCTACGCTCTCCCGGTTCTTCTTCTCTGTATCCCGCACCTTCTCTTCTCGCAGGGAAACTGCGTCACGCTGTCGCGCGCGGAGGAGGGACCGCTTTCGACGCTTCCCGGCCGCGTCCTGACGGCGGCCATTACCGTGACGGGTCTCTCCCCCGTCGATCGCCGGCTTGAATCGCGCCTGGAGCTTCCTCCGGGGTGGCGGAATCTGACCCCCGACATCCCGTTTACGCTCGGGGCGAACAGGACTGACATCCGCCTTGTGAGCATCGCCGTCCCCGCCTCTTCTCCGGCGGGAAACTACACAATCCGGTATTCCGTCAGCGACAACGCCATCCCCCCGTGCAGAACGGAGATCGCCGTCGGTGTGAGCGTGGAGCCGTTTCGCCGCATCGAGCTTCAGCTCGTTGAAGCGCCGCGCTATCTCGTCTCGGGCACCTCCTGCAGGTCTGCGTTTCTCCTCAGGAACCTCGGCAACGAACAGAGCACCGTGCGCCTCTCCGTGCGCGGCATGGAGAACATAAGCGCCCTCCCCGATTCCGGATCTGAAACGTTGGGCGCGCTGGAATCGAGAGAGGTCACCGTCGTCGTCAGCGCGGATCCCGGCATCATGGAAGGCACAAAATACGTCCTCGAGCTCCGCGCGGTGCTCGGCCAGGACACCACGGTTGTCGTCACGGCGTCGACGCTTCTGGAGATCGTGCCCCGGGTGACGTCAACCGATATCAAGTTTCACGAAATCCCCCTTGACGTGAAACTCCGCGCGGCGGGTGAATCGGGACAGTCCGGCGGCCAGATCGAAGTGGCCGGAGGGGGGACGATCACGGACAGGGGGACGGACAGAGTCGACCTCCTCCTCCGCACGCCCGACATACAATCCCGCTCCGTGCTCGGCCTGCACGACGAATACAGGATCAGCTATCTCTCCGGGAAGTACCGCGCATATGCCGGCGACAGGCCGTACGAGCTTTCCCCGCTCACGGAGCTCGGGCGCTACGCGTTCGGCGCGGGGGGACAGTTCACCGCGGGGAGTGTCACCGCTGGCGGGTTCATCAACCAGACCAGGTTCTATACGCCCCTCCAGAAGGAGCAGGCGGGGTTCGTGACGTACGGGTTTGAACCCGGGACGTCCGTGGGGGTGAATTTCCTCCGGAAGGAAGACTATCATGTGAGCAATGTGGCGACTGTGCGCACGCTCCTCCGGCCGCTCGAGGGGACGGACGTTGATCTCGAATACGGGAGGAGTTCTCTCGACGATGCGCACGACGACGCGTATGCCGCCCGCGTTCTGGGGAGCGAGAAGTGGGTGTCGTATGATTTCAGAATTGTCCACGCGGGGCCGGACTTTGGGGGATACTACAGAAACGAGGATTTCAAAAGCGCCTCCGTGAACGCGAGGCCGTGGGAGAACATCCGGCTGGAGGCATTTGCCCAGGATCAGAGGCAGAACCTTCTTGATGACACGCTCCAGCTCGTGGCTCCACGTGACAGGTTTTACCAGTTCGGCGGGGGGTGGGGGGAGCTGCTTGCGGTGTACTACAGGCAGATCGACGGGGAGGATCTGCTCCCCTCGCCGAAGTACAACAGGCGGGAGAGCAGCGTGCAGCTCCGGAGCGGATATTCGTTCCCCGCCGCGAGCATTTACGGCAGCGTTGATCTCGGGACGAGCAGGGAATATCTCCTCGGGGATGCGGGTCCGCTCCGGCGGTACCAGCTCTCGGCCAATTTCAGGCCGGAAGCGCACCAGTCGTACGGGTTCACCGCCGAGTATCTCAGGGAGGAGAATCTTACCTCTGCTGTCGGGATGGAGACATGGTCGGGGAGCCTGAATGCAGCGATCACGATCGCTGCGCGGACCCGGATCCTGGCAAGCCTGTACGGGACGCGCATCGGCCCCCCCTTTGAACAGTCGTACAGCCTTTTTGACGTAAGCGCGGAGTACGAATTTCCATTCAGGCACACGCTGACCCTGAGGGGGAGACAGAGCCTCTTTGCCCCGTCGGCGGAAGGAAAACAGGTCGCATATCTGGTAGAGTACTCCATACCTCTGAGCATACCCCTGACGCGGCTTTCCGGCTCCGGAGTTCTCAGGGGGAGGGTGGAGGATGCCCTGACGCGTGAGGGAGTCCCGAACGTGGTCCTCTACGCGGGGAGCGCCACTGCAGTCACTGACGAATCCGGAGAATTTCTTTTTCCGTCGCTCAAGCCCGATGTCTATGCGCTCACGCCGGATCTTGCCAGTGCCGGAGTCGACAGGGTGACGACGCGCCCCGCCCCGTTTCTTGTCACTGTGCTCGGTGGAGAGGAATCCCGGCTTGATATCGGGGTCGTCCGTTCTGCGTCGATCACCGGGGATATCACGGTCTACGATTTCAACGAGTCTGCGGCTCAGGATACGGCCCGGGGAGAGATTATCGAAAAGGGGAAGGGATCGAACGTCATCGTGGAAATCGCCGGGCGGGATGAAACGCTCAGGCGCTTCACCGACAACAGGGGGAGATTCCAATTCTCCGATCTGCGGCCGGGGGAGTGGACAGTGCGCGTGGCGGGGGAGGGGATCCCTGAATACCATTATCCGGAACGGGATTCCGTCCGGGTGACAATCCTCCCCGGGGAGAAGAAGGAGACGCCGTTCAGAATCCTCCCGAAAAAGCGGATCATCCGGATTCTGCAGGAGGGGAACATCCACCGGGAATCCCGGCCCCCTGTCGTCAGCCCCGCGCCCGGGTCAGGGGCGGAAATCACGGTCCCCGGGAAGAAAGCCCCTTCCCCTTCCGGTACGAAGAAGAGCCCTTCGCAAGGGAAGAAGTCTCACGCCCGCCGGAAAACCGCCTCGCGCTACCGCTCCGGGCGCGGGCACGAAAGGAGCGATCCATCGGGCCGGCCTCTGGCCGTCCGCAGATGATCAGCATCCCGCCGCGCTGAAGAATGCGTGAACCTTCGCCGGCACAAACCCGTTGTCAAACCTGCCGGATCCGCGCATCCTTGTTGTACCCCCTCTCGCCGAACGGCTGCGTCTTCTCAATCCAGATTTGCTCGAGGAGCGTCAGTTCATCCTCCAGGTTAAAGTTCGGATCGTCGCTGACCTTGACGGCCTCGAGCACCTCGAATGCGAACGCAGCGGGACCCTCCCTGTTCCATTCTTCCTGAAGTTCCTCGCTGGGGTGCCTCCCGATCGTGAGCAAAAACCGGTGGCGGTTGAGCGGCCCGTCCAGATTCAGGCTGCTCCCGAGCAGTATCCTGCCGCTCAACATGTTCCGCACCTGGAAAACTCCAGCGGTGATGCGTCGTTCCTTGTATTCCCTCTTGAGTTCCTGCCGTGATTTCGCCATGGAGCGGATGTCGTCATTCAGAAGTGTTGGAACTGCACTGCAAGCTAACGACAAGCCCTTCAACACGCAAATCGGGTACCGGGAGAGATGGGTGGGGGGAATGAGTGTGTAAGAGACGTGTGGGTCTTCCAGGCAAAAAAGGCGGACGGCGATAACGCCGTCCGCCTGATCGGACAACCTGCGGGTGGTGAAGAAATTACGGCAGGTTACTTCTGGAATATCATCTTCCGTTGCTGGACAAATCCCGGCGTCTGGAGCCTGTAGATATAGACTCCGCTCGAGAGCTCTCCCGCATCAAACCGGACCTCATGCGAGCCCTGCGGCTGCACGCTGTTGACGAGCGTCGCCACTTCGCGTCCGAGTATGTCATAGACGGCCAGACGGACGGGGCCGGACTTGGCGGTCTGGTACGCGATCATCGTGCTCGGATTGAACGGATTGGGAAAGTTCTGTGACAGGGAGTATGAAACAGGCTCTGTCGATTGTTGTTCAACACCGGTTGCGGTTCCCGACAGGGTCAGATCATCAAGTGTGAACGTCGACCCGGCATGGATGGTGTCCCCATTTGCGCTCGAGCCGATGATTGCGAACCACATCCAGCAGCTGTCGGGCACGCCGCCCGCGAAGTAATTGATGGTAGCATTGAATTGTGTGAATGAACCCCTTGTCGTTTTGTTGCTGAACACCGAGACGCCGATCCCGGACCCCCCTTTGTACATCACAAGCCAGCCGTAGAGGCTGTCCCCGCCGACGGGGGTGAACGTGTACCAGCCGGAAAACGTGGAATAGCGCTGTGCGATGGGGAACTCCGCCCAGATCCACGGGGGGAATGAAACAAGTCCCATGAAAGAGGCAACTTTCCCCTTCAGCGCCCATGACCCGGAATGACTTGTGGAAGTCTGTGTCACCGTTGTATCGAACCCCGGGGTGTTGTCGGTAATCCACCCGGTCGGTTGACCGGCGGCCCAGGTTTCAAACCCCGGATTGGGGATCTGCGCTTCCGTCAATGATGGAGCCGCGACGACGAGTGCAAGAAGGAAAATAAGAGCAAGACTTTTCATACCCCCTCCATATGTGGTTGAGAAATAACAGCGGATCGTGAGAGTTCGGACCGGAAAGGTTTTCTCTAAGGTAGGAGGGCGTGTGTAGAGCCGCAACTGAACAAATGTACGGTTTGTACAGGGGTCACCTGCCGTTCAGGGCTTTTGCCACCGCTTCGGACCGCGAACTGACGTGGAGTTTTGCGTAAATATTGTGAAGGTGAAACCGGACCGTGTGGACGCTCACGAAAAGCTTCTCGGCGATTGCCTTGTAACTGTGCCCTTCCTTGAGCGCCTCGAGGACTTCTATCTCCCTGTCTGAAAGCGATGCAAGGAGTTTGGAGGGTTTCGGCGGGCGGAAGTAGCTCAGAACCTTCTGGGCCACCTCGCTCGACATCGGCGCCCCACCGGCAAACGCGTCGCGGATGGCGTCAAGGAGCTTCTCCGAAGGGGTCTTTTTCAGAAGATAGCCGACCGCCCCGGCGCGGAGCGACTGGAATATCTTCTCGTCGTCGCTGTACACAGTGAGCATGAGGACCTGTATGTCGGGGAACCGCTCCTTGAGCGCGCCCACGCACTCTATCCCCGATTTGCCGGGCATGCCGATGTCCATGAGAACCACGTCCGGAGGGTCGTTCTCAATGACCGCCAGCGCCTCATCGCAACGCGGGTACGACCCCGTACAGACAAATCCGTCCGAATGCTCGATCATCCATTGAAGCCCGGTTCGGATCTCCGCATCGTCGTCGATTATTGCGACGTGAATTATGTTATCGCGCTCGGGGCTGCTTATCATACGTCCCAATGTATCCGATTGCGCCCCGATTGCAACTGAACAAATGTACGGTTCATTCAGATGTTCGGAAGCGAGATGAAGAGCCTCGTGCCGCCACCGGGATTGGATTCGACGGCAAACGTTCCCCCTGCATTCCCGGCGCGTGAGCGCATGTTCATCAGCCCGTTCCCGGCAGCCGCCGTGGTGGGGAGAAAGCCCTTTCCGTTGTCGCTCACCTCGAGCGTGACCTCCCTCCTTCCCGTCACGAGCCGGATATGAGCGGCGGAGCATTCCGAATGTCTGACGATATTCGTGACGGCCTCCTTGGCGACAAGGAGAAGCTCGCGCATGATCTCCGGGCTGATGGCCGCCGTGTCCCGTTCGCCGAGGGTTTCGAACGAGAGCGCAATTCTCTTCGCCTCGCAGAGTTCGAACGCGTATACTTTCACCCTCTGCATGAGGCTCCCGGCCGTGTCGTGGCGCGGATCGATCGACCATACGACGTCGCTCATGGCGTCGACGAGCTCCCGGGCGATGTTCCCGACTTTCGTAATCGAGCGGGTGACATCCGCGGGCCCTGTCGATCCGGCGCCCGGCTTCTGGAGATCCTCCGCCTGGTGCAGCGCGACGTCCGAGAGGACGGCGATACGCGTGAGGCCCGACCCGATGTCGTCATGGAGATCGGAGGCGATTCTCGTCCGGAGCTTTTCGATTGTGAGCAGCTTCGTGAGCCGGAGCCTGTACGACAGGTATGTCCCGAATGCAATGACCGCGGCGACCGCCGGAAGAAACCACCAGGTCATGTAAAACGGCGGATTGATATGAAGGGGGAGCGCGATGCCGGCGTCATTCCATATGCCGTCGTTGTTCGAACCGATCACCCGGAAGACATAATCGCCCCCGTTCAGGTGCGTGTAGCTGACGTACCTCCGCGTGCCGGAGGGGATCCAGTCCCTGTCGAAACCCTCCAGCTTGTACGCGTACCTGTTCTTCTCCGGCGTGGTGTAATTCAGAGCGGCGAACTCGAACGAAAAGAAGTTGTCACGGTATGACAGCGTGATTGTGCCCCCGCCGGCCGCGGTCGCCGGCACTGGCCTGTTGAAGACCTGGAAACCCGTGATCACGACGGGCGGCGGTTCAGGATTGTCCCTGAGGCTGTCGGGCCGGAATGCGTTGACCCCCTTGACACCCCCGAAATAGAGCGTTCCGTCCGCGCCCCTGCAGTACGCCCCCTGATTGAACTCGTCCGCCTGAAGCCCGTCGAGCGCGTCGTAGTTTCTGAACGTTAAGGCCTGAGGGGAGAACTTCGAGAGTCCCTTGTTTGTGCTCAGCCAGAGGTTCCCTCTTCCGTCCGGGAGTATGCCGTACACGACGTTATTGGAAAGCCCGTCCGCCTCCGTATACGCTTTGAAACCTCCCGTTGACGGCTCAAACCTGTCCAGCCCGCCTCCCCAGGTCCCGAACCAGAGAGTCCCTTCCATGTCTTCGTATATCGACAAGACCGTGTTGTTGGAGAGGCTTCCGGGGTTCGCGGGGTCGTGCATGTATCGCGCGAGCGTATCCTGTCGTCTGTCGTACCTGTACAGCCCTTCCCCCCATGTCCCCATCCAGATGTTGCCGGACCGGTCTTCGTGTATCGCCCAGATGTCGTTTGCGCCCGCCGTTCCTCCCGCGCCGGGACGGAAGTGGACGAATGTGCCTGACCGCCTCTCGAACCGGTCGGCCCCTCCCCCTGATGTGCCGATCCAGAGGCTTCCCTCCCTGTCCTCGGTGATCGCCATGACGGCGCCGTCCGACAGCGACGCGGGATTGTGGGCGTCGTGCCTGTAGTGGACGAACCTCCCGCTTCTTGCGTCGAACCGGTCCATCCCGGCGTCTCCGGTGCCTATCCAGATGTCGTGCCGGGAGTCTTCAAAGAGGGAGAGGACTGCCTGGCTCCCGGGGCCGGAGGCGCTCTGCCTGTCACGGGCGTAGTGGATGAAACCCTCCCCTCCGGGAAGCCGGCGGTTGAGCCCCCCGCCGAACGTTCCGATCCAGAGATCACCCCGTTTGCTTTCGAGTACCGCGCGGACCACGTTGCTGCTCAGGCTTGCAGGATTCGACGGGTCCCGTACAAAACGAGCGAATTCGTGTGCAAGGGGGTCGTACCGGTTGATCCCCGCGTCACCTGTCCCGACCCAGATCGCGCCGGTCCGGTCCCTGTAGAGGGAGAACACGCGGTTGCTCGAGAGCCCGCCGCGGTCGAACGGATCCGACCCGAAGTGTGAGAAGATGCCGCGTCCGGGGTCGAAACGGTCGACCCCCGCGTCGAGCGTCCCGATCCAGATGCGGCCTTTCCCGTCCCCGGTCATGCACCGGATCGCATCGCTCCCGGGAGTCCGTAGTCTGTCGGAACCGTGTGTGAGCCTGAAAAACCTCCCCGTGTCTCTGTCAAACCTGTTGAGTCCGGAGTCGAACGTTCCCACCCACATCACCCCGGAGGCATCTTCGAAAAGGGAGATGATCCTGTCGCCGCTCAGGCTTCCGGGATCATGCGCGTCGTGGGCGAAGTGCGCAATGGCGGCGCCGCTTGAATCGATGAGATCGAGCCCTTCCCACGTCCCCACCCAGAGCAATCTTCCTCTGCCGCGGTACAGGCACCGGATTCGTCTGTTCGCGGGCTGCAGCTGGATGAACCGGTTGCTCCCCGGGTCGTATTTCTCCAGGCCGCCTCCCCACGTGCCAACGAGGATCTCTCCGTCGGCGCCCTGGCAGAGGGCCGTAACGTTGTTGTTGCTCAGGCTTGTCGGGTCTCCGGGAACGTGACTGAAGTTCCTGAATTCTTCCCGTTCCGGATCGTACCGGCAGAGGCCGTTGTTAAGCGTCCCGATCCAGAGACAGCCGTTCCGGTCTTCCGCCATCGTCCAGATGTAGTTATCCGGTATGGAATTCGTATCGGAGGGATTATGCCGGAAGATCGTGAACGAGTATCCGTCGAACCGGTTGAGGCCGTCCTGTGTGCCGAACCACATGAAACCCCGGCGGTCCTGGACGATCGTATTTACCGTTGCCTGCGAGAGCCCTTCGGCGAGCCTCTTGAAATCAACCTGTTCCGCCCGGGCCGGCAGGGGGTGCGCCGTGAGGAGGAGGAATGCGGCTATAAGGGGGAATCGCGGGTTCATTTTGGGGGTCGATCGTTGCGGGGAGGAATGCCTCCGGAGGGTGTCAACCACCCCCGCCCTCCCCCTCGATCTCAATCTATGAACGGCCCCTCAAAAACTCAAATGCGGCGTTCGAGGAACCGCTTTTGCTTCCATTTTCTCCGTTTCCTATATTTGGCCAAATCTCCGGGAAGACTGATGACGGTGATCGATCCGGCGCGCGAAAAGGCGCGCGTAGCCCTCACGTCCGTGCTCGCGGCCGTCTTCATAACGGCGCTGAAGCTCGTCGTGGGGCTTGAAACCAACAGTTTGGGCATCCTATCGGAGGCGGCCCACTCCGGACTGGATATGCTTGCCGCGATACTCACGCTCGTAGCGGTGGTGATCGCCGCCCGCCCGCCGGACAAGGAACATCCGTACGGACATGGAAAGGTCGAGAACATTTCGGCGTTTGTCGAGACTCTCCTCCTTGTGGCGACGTGCGTCTGGATAATCAAGGAGGCGGTGGAGCGGCTTGTGACGGGGACGGCGCATGTTGAAGCGAACATGTGGGGCTTCGGCGTCATCGGGCTCTCCATCGTCGTCGATTTCAGCCGCTCGCGCGCACTCGGCCGCGCCGCGCGGAAGCACCGGAGCCAGGCCCTCGAGGCCGACGCGCTCCACTTCTCAAGCGACGTCTGGAGTTCGCTTGTGGTGCTGGCGGGTCTCCTCTTCGTCCGGCTCGGACAGCCCCTCGTCGACGCCGTCGCCGCGATTGTCGTGGCGGGACTCGTTCTCGTCGTAAGCTACAGGATGGGGAGGCGGACCATCGAAGCCCTCATGGACCGGGTGCCTGACGGGCTTGAGGATGAGCTTCGGGGTGTGATGGGAGGTGTGAAGGGGGTCTCAGAGATCAGGGGTATCCGCCTGCGTCAGTCGGGCCCGACGATGTTTCTTGACACGACGGTTGCCATACCGAGGACAATGCTCTTCCAACAGGCGCACGAAGTGATGGACAACATCGAAAAGTCTGTCCATGTCAGGTATCCTGACATGGACGTGATCGTTCACGGCGAACCGTTCGAGCGGAACGATGAAACGATCGCCGAGCGGATCAGGATGATCATACTCGACAGGGGCCTGGGTGCGCCCCACCACCTGGAGGTCCATCAGAAGGACAACAGGTACCACGTGGAATTTGATATCGAATTCTCGCGGGGGAAGGACTTTGTCGAAGCTCATGACATCACCACCGGGATCGAACGCGAGATCCAGGAGAGGGTTCCCGGCGTGGAGAAGGTGACTATCCACATGGAGGAGTACCATCCGGAGACGAGTGAAGTCGCTCACGAGACGGGACGGGAGGCAGGTCTCCGTGAGCGCGTCGCTGAATGCATCCGGTCGGAGAACCGCGTCGTCAGGTTCACGGACCTGGATCTCCTGAAGATCGGTGACCGCTACAATCTCTCGGTAGCGTGCAGGTTTGACCGGGGGAGGACTCTCGGAGAGATACACGAGATCGTCTGCGATGTCGAAAAGCGGCTCTATGACAACATCAAGGAGCTCCGGCGCGTGACGATACACGCGGAACCCGCCTGAGGAGCCTCCCCGGGATTGCCGGTGCAGCCTGCATCTTTCCTCACTTCTTGAATCGCGCAAGAGCGTTTTTGAACGCCGAGCTCATCTCCGTCCAGCTTTTCTCAAATCCAGCGCGCACGTCCTCCCATGCGTCGGGCCCGACTGCCTGAATCTGCTTGAGTTTTGACTGGGCGTCGTCGAGCTTTGAGTTGAGATCCTTGATCTGGCTCTGGAATTCAGTTCTGGCTTTGGTCCCCGCCTTTTCCGCCTTCGCGCTCAGATCGGTCAGTTCCTTCTGCCAGTCGGTGATCTGTGACGAAAGATTGTTCATGAATGTCTTCTTGTCCATGACGTGCCTCCTTGTGTGATGGCCGGATTGTGGGTTGTCTGTGGCCTGTGTCTTTCGCTCATTCGAGGTGACCGGCGAGTGCATCGTTCATCGCCGGTTCCCCTCATCCTGCTTGTCCCTTTTTCCTTCCTGACGCGGCTTCGGATTCTTGCGGAAGTTCTTTCCCCCCGGATTCTTGTTGGCGGGGTTCCCCCGCGGAGGGCCACCTTGCGCGCGCCTGACCCCCTGTCTTCCCGCACCGCGCGGCCCGGTTGCGGGGGCGGGCCGGGCTTCGGGCCTCGCCATATCGACCGCCTGGCGCGGTCGTTCCCCGGCGGTGGGTCGGGTCACTCCGGCCGACCATCGGTCGTACATCGTCGGGGTGCGTACGGCGCCCGTGAATCGCGCACCCCCTGTGCCGGGCCCGCGCACCCCCCGGTCGGGAAGCATCGGTCTGTACACGGGGCGGTAGCCTTCCCTGTAGACGGGGCCTGCATACGCTCTGTACATCGGCCTGTAGCCGACCGGGCCCCACCACCCCTCGCGCACTCTTCCCCAGTTATTGTATGCGAACCACCCGCGGGGGCGCCACCATCCTGTCGAATATCCGAGAGACCACCCTGTCCACGGATTATAATGAAACCCGAAACCCCATGTCCACGGGCGCGGATAATAGTAGTGGCGATACCATGGACGGTAATAATATCCCGTGCCGTAAATGACCGTCCCCCCGTACACGTACGATCCGGTGTATCCCGGAGTATATCCGACATAGACGACGTCGGGCGTGTAGCTGTATACACGGACGTACCGTGTGTAATACACGGGGTACCGGGGGGGAATCGTGTATATGGCAGGCGGGACCGCATCGCAGACCGCCCAGGGACCGGAGGGGGTCGGTCCTACAAACCAGACGCCCCTGTCGCAATCGTAGAACAATCCCCGCACGCGAATCACCGCCGTCGATGCGTTGACCGCATATCCCATATCCGTATTCTCAATCGGTTCAAATTGCGGCTCGCCGTCATACTGGACCTGGCTTGTTGCCTGAGTCCTGTCAACAGCGGCCGTCTGGGGGATCTGCGCATCGAGGACCGCCTCCTTCGCAGGGACGGTCCCGGCGACGCTGGCGAGAACGTCATCCCGTTCCGATCCGGGGGGAATCCGGGCGAAATCCCCGGGCAGCCGGTCCGAGGCGACGAAGGACCACGGTCCGTTCAGTGAGCGCGCATCGTACCACCTCCCCGAAACCAGTATATAATAGTCCTG
>Ga0182021_10000399_pt1 | contig 45678 bp, 37 predicted proteins | sample 612E3MmetaG_FD_120493 | JGI IMG/M metagenome (GOLD analysis project Ga0182021, IMG submission 120493) | Permafrost microbial communities from Stordalen Mire, Sweden - 612E3M metaG (Illumina Assembly) | ecosystem: Environmental > Terrestrial > Soil > Wetlands > Permafrost | place: Sweden... | reverse complement strand
TCGCCGCCCACGCTGACGCGGCAGCCGCCGCACATGCCCGTGCCGTCGACCATGATGGCGTTCAGGCTGACCAGGGTGAAGATGCCATGGGGTTTCGTGAGGTTGGCGACGGCGCGCATCATGGGCAGGGGGCCCACGGCCACGACCTGGGCTACGGTTTCGCGAGCGATGATGTCCTTCAGGGCGTCCGTGACCAGGCCCTTCCGGCCCAGGGTGCCGTCATCGGTGGTGACGATCAGTTCGGCGGAAGCCGCACCCAGCTCATCGGCCAGCAGCACGCGCTCCTTGCTGCGGCCGCCCAGGATGGTGATGACGCGCCGGCCCTTGGCATGGAGCTCCTCGGCCGCCGGAAGGATGGCCGCGCTGCCATAACCGCCCGCCATCAGCACGATGGTTCCTTCTTCCACCAATTCGGTCGGCGTTCCCATGGGCCCGGCCACGGCGAATAGCCGGTCGCCTGCATAGAGTTTGCCCATGGCCTGGGTGGTGGCGCCCACCTCCTGCATGATGAAGTGGATGTAGCCCTTCCGGGCATCGCCGCCGGCCAGGGTGAGGGGAATGCGCTCGCTCTCGGGGAAGGGGGCCACCATGAAGAACTGGCCAGGCTTGCGGCCCCGGGCCACCTGGGGCGCCTGCACGATGAAGGACCAGGTCTCGGGGGCGATCAGCTTCTTCTCCAGGATCAGATAGCCGTCCTGGGTTTCATCATCGGACCAGTACAGCGACTTGCCCTTGAGGAGGGGCAGCATTAGCTTCTCCTCGGCCTCGATGTGGTCGCGAATGAGGTCCACCAGGCGCTGACCCAGCAGGGTGAGCGATCGGGGGGCCCGTACTTGGCCTTCGTTGATCTCGGTGAGCAGCTGCAGGGTCAGGTCCCACATCTGGCGGTGGTCTTCAAAGAGACGCTGGTAGAGGGCCTCCGCGCCGATCTCTTCCAGCAGCGGGAACAACTCGCGCTCCTCCGCTTCGTTGTGGGGGCGCAGCACCTCGTAGATCCACTTGGCTCCGCGGTCCACTTCCTGCCAGTCGGCGGCCCCGAGGGCCTCGGCCATGCGCGTGAGCCGGCTTTGCGCCTCTTCGTGGGTGGCGTGCCAATTGGGGGTGGGCAGCTTGTCGGAGCTGATCAGCTGTGGGGCCGGGTTGGACATGAATGCCTCCAGATCCGATCAGTCTGAGGGGTTCGAGGGCTGTTTTCTCTGTCTAAAAACCTAAATGGGACCAGTTGTGATCAATGGCACAGAACGCTGTTATCGCAAGAACTTAGCGAGCTTTTTAATATGCCAGGATGCTTGTTTGATTCTAGACACTACCCCTGATTCCAGGGGAGGTTCCGCCCTGGGTGGACCCGGCCCCGAGCCGGTAAGGGTGTCTGCCGGAATCTGTCCGGGGCAGGTCTGTCCTGAACTCCTTGTTCGAGGTAGCTGGAGTGAGCGGGACCCGGAGGCCCCGGAACCCTCACTGCGGTAGGGTGGAGGTTGCCGGAGGCCGTGCTTTGGATCTGCTCGACGATTTCCTGCCCTATGCCCAGGGTTGCCTCAAACACCCTTCTGAACGGGTCCGCCTGGCTGCCATCCTCACCCAGTGGACGGCCCAGTGGCGGGGGAAACACCGGGTCTTCGACTGCGCCCGCAGCCACCACGGCGCCTTCTTCCACTTCAATCAGCTCCTGGACGGGAAGTGGGTCCAGGCCTTCACTTTCGTGGCCACGAAGCGCGAAGGCGTCTGCCTGCGGGGGCCCGAACAGGACCGCGCTCGCAAGTCCCACAAGTTTCGCCACAATCCCCTGAACGCCGCCCCATTGGATGCCCTCTTCGAGGCCTGGTCCCAGCATCCCGAAGGCCGGCCCGCGGGGCATGCCGTGGAGTTCTTCCTGGAAGAGACCCCGGACGAGGTCTGGGCGGCCTGCCTGGCCGAAGCGCTCCAGCACCTGGGAGCCTAGGGCCTGACTGAACCTTCAACCAGCTCATGAAATTACCCATCATTAACGATAGGTTCCCTATGTGCCGATTCTATTGCCTATGTGATGCTGTTTAGGATGGAACGCAAATTATCAGCTATGGGGTCGTTTATGAGCCGAAGGTATCACGCAACGCTCAGCGCCGTGTTTTGTGCCTCCTTGCTTACCCTGTTCGGGTGCGGCGGCGGGGGCTCTTCCACCTCGGGCAGCAGCCTTCCCGTGACCAGCCTGCCACCCACAGTGGCGTTCACCGGCTGGACTCCGAATGATGCCCAGCTCACCCAGTACAGTTCCTATACCTTCAACGCCTCCGCGACGGACCCCAATATCGGGGGCGCCATTGCTGAGTTCGATTGGAATTTCGGCGACGGGACCACCAAGGTGGTACTGGCCAACGGCAAAGCCACCAACTCTTATCCCTACTCATACACAACCAGCGGGACCTACACGTTGAGCGTGGTGGCCAAGAACGCCGCTGGCCTCTCGTCCACTCCGGCGACCCGTTCCATCACCGTGGCGGCCGCGGCCTCGCCCCTCGCGGTGTCCTTCTCGACCCCTGCGGCTCCCGTCACCGTCAACCCCGCCATCGGCGGGAGCGTGACGGTGACCTTCGCCGTCCAGGTGGTGAATACGGGCACTGGAACCATCAGCGCCAGTGGGGTCGTCCTGAATCCCGGCGATGCCGCTGCCACCGTGGGCATTCCCACGGACATGGGCGGCGGCGTTTGGAACATCGTGGTGACCTACCCTGCGGCCGCCACCATCGGCGTCCGCACCGACACGCCCACTATTCAGGTCCAGGACTCGAACGGGATCAGCAGTACCCTCGTGACTGGCCCGGCCATCACCGTCAACACGGTCTCCACCGTGGACAACGCGCCGGTGATCACCCTGGTGGCCACCCCGGTGATCTCGGCGGGGACCAACGCCACCTACCAGAACGTGCCCATCGCCTTCGTGGCCACGGCCACGGATCCGGATGGCGACACGCTCACCTACACCTGGACCTTCGGGGACGGCGGCAAGGGGGACGTGACGGCGACCCAGGCGGCCTCAGCCCTCAACCAGACCCACACCTTCGCGGCCGCCAACGTCTATCCCGTAACATTCACGGCCGACGACGGCCGGGGCGTGGCGGGCGTTAGCGTCAAGTCCATCACCCTGAACCTGAACATCCTGGCCAACGGCCCGCCTACGGTAACCATGGGCTGGACGGACCCGGTCGGCAATGTGAGTTCCTTGAATACCTATGCCAACGTGCCCCTGACCTTCACGGCCACGGACACGGATCCCAATGGGGACCCGGTCGCCCTCTCCTGGAATTTCGGGGACGGCTCGGCCCTGGTGACCGGCCAGACCACCGTCGTCCACAGCTTCGCCGCCGTGGGCGCCACCACCGTGCAGGTCACTGCCACGGACGGGAAGGGCGGTGTGACCACCAAGTCCGCCACCCTCAACGTCCAGCAGAACCACGCACCGGTGGCCCAGGTGACCACGGCTGTGGCGAATCTTCTCCAGAACAAGTCCTACACCTTCACGGCCTCAGCCACGGACCCCGATGCCGGGGACACCATCGCCCTCTACAACTGGAACTTCGGCGACGGCACGCCCATCGTCTCTTCCACCACCAACACCCAGCCCCACACCTACGCCTCCACCTACCTGGGGAGCGCCTCGGTGTCCGTGTCGGCCATGGACAACCACGGCAGCACGGGCAACTTTAGTCCCGCCGCCGTGTTCACGGTGGTGACGACCCCGCTGCCCACGGGGGCCTTCGTGACCCCATCGGGGGCAGCCACATACAACACCGAGCTGGGCGCCGTGGGCGTGGCCGTCACCTACGTCGTGTCCATGACCAATCCCAACGGGACCGGATTCCTGCCTCTGTCTTCGCTCACCTTCTACCCGGGCGAAAGCGCGGCCACCCTTCTGAGCGCCACGGCCAACGGCAATGGCACCTATACCTACCAGGTCCGGTACGCCCCGGCCGGGACGGCGACCAGCCGCACACTGACGCCCACCCTCGTGGCCACGGACCTCCAGGGCATCACCGGCCTGGCGCAGGCGGGCGGCCCCGTCACCATCAACACCCAGGCCGTGAACCACCCGCCCCAGAGCACCTTCACGTCTACTTCAACGCCGTCCGCCGGCACCAACGCCAGCTGGCAGGGCGTAGCCTTCACCTTCGCGGGCACCGCCACGGACCCGGACAGCGACGCCATGACCTATGCCATCGCCTTCGGCGACACCGGGGGCGCGGGGAACGTCGCGACGACGCCGGTCCCGGCCAGCGGCGCTATCAGCGCCACCCACACCTACATGACCTCGGGCATCTACTCGGCCGTCCTGACAGTGAGCGACGGTCGCACCAATGGCACCGTGACCATCACCCTGAACATGAACATCCAGGCCAACGCGGCCCCCACCGTGACCGCCACTGTGGCAGACACCTTCGGCAATCCGGTCACCGCGAACACCTATGCCAACGTGCCCCTGACCTTCACGGCGGTCCCTGCGGATCCCAACGGCGATACCGTCACCCTCACCTGGAACTTCGGCGACGGCACGCCCACCGTGACGGGGACCGGCCTGGTTCAGACGCACACCTTCATTGCCACCGGGTCCATTCCTGTGGTGGTGACTGCCGATGACGGCAAGGGCAACGCTGGCACCACACCCACCTGGGCCAAGACCTTGAACGTCCAGGCCAACCACGCGCCCGTGGCCAAGGTGACCACCGCCGCGGCCACCCTGGACATGAACAAGAGCTACACCTTCACGGCCTCCGGCACGGACGCGGATGCCGGGGACACCATCGACCACTACATTTGGAGCTTTGGGGACGGCAGCACCACGGGGCTCACCTCTGCCGGAGGCGCCACCACCAGCACCACCCATGTCTATGCCGCGGCGGGCACCTACGCCGTGAGCGTGAGCGCCATGGACAACCACGGCTCCACGGGCAACTACAGCCCCGCGGTGAACTTCACCCTGGCGACTTCCACCAATCCCGTGGTGACCTTCACCAGCCCCGCGGCGACCCTCAGCCTCAATGCCGGCACCACCGTCAACCAGGACATCCTGTTCACGGTGACCAACCCCAACGCGAGCCTGGGCGCCACTTCCCCCTTGCCCACCACCGGCATCGCCTTCAGCACCAATGATAGCGTCGGTACCACCACCCTGCTGGGCGTGACCTCCATGGGCGGTACCAGCTACAAGGCCACGGTGCGCTACGCCGCCGCAGCCTCGTCCGGCACCCGCACGGCGACGCCCTCCGCGGCGGCTCAGGATTCCCTGGGCATTCCCGCCGCACCGATGGCGGTGGTCGGTAACCCGATCACCTTAGTCACAGGCAGCTTTGGCAATCCCAGCATCGGTGTGACCAATCCGGCCACCTCCAGCAGCACCGCTTATACACTGGCCAGCCTGACCCTGGCCTTCACCCTGTCGAACCCTACGGCAAATCCAACCACCTACAAGGTGGATTGGGGTGATGCCACCACGCCAGCTACCACCGTTCTCACGGATCCCACCCTGGCCACGACGGGTCTGACGGTGTCCCTCAGCCATGCCTACCAGGCTGCCGGCTCCTTCCTGGTCACGATCACGGCCTATGACAACCGCAGCGATAGCACTAGCACAGCTGTGCCCCAATACCGGACCTTTACGATCTCGAATAATGCCTACCCCAGGGCCACCATCACGTCGCCCCAGGCCAGTGCCACCCTGCCTGCTTCGATCAATGGCCAGAACCCTTCTGCACCGATCATCAATCTGGCTCCAGGGGCGACAGACCCAGCGATCGTGGTCATTCCCCTCAACGGCCGGCTGAATTTCGCGGGAACCTCCACCGGGCCATCCTCCGGGACCTACCAGTCCCAGTGGACCTTCCAAGGCGGTGTGCCCAATGCCTTCCTGGGAGATACGCCCGGCTCAGTCGTCTTCCCCGGCCAGGCCGGCCAGATCCTGGCCTACCTGGTGACCTATACGACCATGGACCAGTTCGGCCGCTCCTCTAGCAGCGCACCGGGTGTCACCGCCAACACCTACGAGAAGTGGGTCGTGGTGGATGGCGTGAACACACAGAACTTCAATTTAAGTTTCATGTACCGCCAGAAGAGCGACAACAACGGAACCGCTTCCCTTGCTGTGGTGCAGACCCCCGCCAACGGTTTAGGTGCCAGCGTCCAGATTTTCCAGGACGGTGCCAACAACACTTACCAGGTGCAGGATTCCCAGGGGGTCAACGCCACGGTCAGCATCCCCGTGCGCAGCAACCTATCCTTCCAATTCCTGGTGCCCAGTACCGTAGCCACGGCGGCGGGAGATTCCATCAACTACATGATGCAGATCCCGAACGCCCCGAATGTGGATCCGGCCCTTGGGACGACGCTCCAGTCCAATATCTCCAGCTTCGGTTTCGGCAATCCCGCTGCCACAGCCGCGCCCTGGTGGAATCCCACCCTCCAGATCGTGACGGCCCAAGGCTTTGCGGCCGAAACCCTGCAGGCCCGGGAACGCAAATTCCAGGGAACGGTGTACTTCAAAACCATCATACCGGCCCTACCAAGCTTGCCGTATCCGGACCCATTGAACATGGTGCTTGGTGGTTCGCCCCCTCTGAATGATCGCTGGTTCGATCGCCTTTCCGTCCCTCTGCTTTCCAGTGATTCACTGGGTGCAATCCAAGCCGAGGATGCCACTGGGATTCCTTACGATTGGTCCGGATTACGAGCCACCCAAATGTTCGCCGAGTGGCCCATCTACCTGATGACCCTCCTCCCCTCAGTTGCCTGCCCAACGGAAATTCCCCCAGACACGGCAACAGCAACCGCAAAATCTACGGACCTGGGTTTTGTCCTCGATTGGCCCACTTTCGCCAATTATACCAATACTCCCCCCACTACCACCACGTTCACGGCCTCCAAGATGCAGGCCTGGCGGATTCCCGCCGCGACGACGGATCCCTACGACCTTTCCTTGGCAGGATGGGATGATTCCAGTGTCACTGTGCAGCTCAACCCCACCGAGATTGGTAATACAGAACAGAACTCCTTCGCGAACATGCTGATAAATACCCCAGGGACCGCGTCCCTGTCCGGTGGAATCCAGGGTCTGCCGATCCCCTACGACTTCAATGATGCGAACTGGACCCCCAAGGGCTACGCATTTGAATCCAGCAATCTCCTGAATTTACTCCAGACCGTAGCGACCTTCTCCTATGCCGAGTACCTCTGGTCTTCGGTCTGGGCGCGGCCCCTGGTGCTGAACCGCAGCAGCGTACTTGCGGCCGACGCCACAGTGGATGCTAGCCATAATCTGACCTTGATTCCCGAGTTCAGGAACAGCCAGCCCACGCTATGGCCGAAACACGCTGGGATCACACCCGGGAACGGCGCTTTCGATATGACGACGAGTGGTGTGGGAACTTTCAACGCCTCTTCCCCTGGTGTCGATGGTGGCGCCACCCCCAGCTCCACCGGGGTAGGACACTTCTACTGGACGGCATATACGCCCTTCTATACTTCTGCCACGGGCTCGGCCATCGCCAGGACCTGGTTGGGTCTGGAAGCGGCTCCGCAACTTCCGCGCACGGACTTTAGTGCCATTCCCGATGCCAGCACCCGCGGCACTGATGCGGTTTTCGATGGCAGTGGCAACCTCCTGACCGCAGGTGTCCCGGGGACCATTGGGAACCCCGTCGCGAAGATTGGTTTCGTTCCGCCCCCGGAGGTCATCGTGGACAAGCGGACGGTGGTCAATGGTGTGCCCCAGAATGGCACCGTGGGCGGCTATCGTGTCCGCTGGTTCAATGCCACCAAGGATGCCCACGGTAATCCGGTTCCGCCCGATTTCTGGGTAGTGGAGTTCACGGTTGGGACGAACACCTATCACTACATGCTGCCTTCCAGCTATCCAGCGGACACTCAGAAGATCACGGACCCCATCGTGACGGACGCTCGGCTCTACCTGCCCTCTACTTGTATTCCCTATGACCCCAGTGCCGGCAGTCCCGCCTTGACGACTCAGGGACCGCTTGCAACTGATCTGGTGGCGCCCGGCTACTGCTGGTTCGATGTGCCTGCGGAACTCCGGGCCGATATCCAGCAACCATCTACGACCTGCGCCGTGACAGTCTTCGCGATCAAGGCCTTCCCCAATAACAATGCCGCGATTCCGCCTCTCCCCGCCAATCCCGCGAATCAAATTCCTGGGGTGGTTTATGCCCGGGCACTGCAACGTCCCGATTGGATCGACGCCATCAAGACCGCCACGGCCACCATCAAGGTTGATGCGGGCCGACCCGCGGCTGCCAAGAGCGACATGCAGTATGTCTACAAGGTTCCTTTCAACTACGCGTGGGATATTGTGATCGCCAACAGTCCCTGCACCCTTGTGGCACCCTGATTGCTCGGCCTTGATTCCCGGTGCCGGGAATTCGGCACCGGGGGCTGCATGCCGGACCAGTTCCCTTGATCGGCGAAATCTCTTGGAGGACCCGTGAAATCCTTTAGCATCCTGATGGCCCTGCTGGTGGCGGGCTCGCTGTCCGCGCAGCAGCGGACCAATGATGTCAGTGCCCGGGTGATCCTGTTCGGCGAGTCCACCCAGACCTCGGGCATCCAGTTGGCCCCGGGAGTGAAGGACCAGGCGAACTACCAGACAGGGCCCGGCATTCGGCTCATGGGACAGTTCGATTCGGATTCCCGCTGGAACTGGGAGCTGGCCGGCCGGTTCTCCAGCTCGGCCCATATGGTCACTAATCGGGACATCAGTTCGGCTCCGCCTGCCAATGTGCTGGATGTGACCAAGACCAAGATCAATTACAGCTACTGGAGCGTCGGGGCGGGCTACCTCCTGCCGCTGGGGTCCGCCGTGGACTTCGGGATGCACGTCGAGGGTCGCGACGAGACCATCAACCCCAAGGGGGAATACTCCTCGACCTTGGGCGGCACGGGATACGTCGACGCGCACACGGCCTACTTCCGCCCTTGGGTCCGCCTCAGCCTCGACTTCAAGGTGAAGACCGGTTCGGTCACCACCGTCTTCGGCGCCGATGCGGGCGCGGCCCTCATCAAGACCACCCAGAAGGCCATCGTACCCATGTCCCAGCTGGACGATCAGACCTTGCGCGCCATGGCTCCCACCTGGTCCGGCGCCGTCTATGCGGGGATCCAGTTCTGATCCCCCCAGAGTGCTGACCCCATGCGTCGGCGCGACATTGTGTTCGCTTGCGTGGCCTGGGGTGGACTCTTGGCCGGGCTGGCCTGGGCTCTCTGCACCCAGTCCCGCTGGGTGCAGGAGTCAGCCAAACCCATCCAGGTGACCCGGCCTCCCACGGAAGATGCGGAGCGGCCCGAACCCGCCCAGACGACGGCAACGGGAGTCATCGGGACCGTGTCGGAAGATTCCCGGGCCGCCATGGCCCAAGGCCTTCGATCGAGCAAGGTCGGTGCGCGCGGGGATTCCCGGCCAGCCCTGGCGAAGGTGGGCCAGCGATCCGCACCGCCCGAGGTCCAGCGATGACCCTCATCGGGCTTGCGCCCTATGGCGGGATCAGGCAGAGTGTTTCTACAGCCATGTCGACCTCCCGCCGCTTTTTCGCCTTTAGCTTTCGCACTTCGGGTGCGAGGGCCGGCGGCATCTAGATCCAAACCGCTTCCGCCATCGCCCCCGAGACCTCACGGCTCGGGGGTTTTGTTATGAGCTCTAAAGGAGGGCCCATGCCCCCGCCCGCCCCCCAGACCATCGGCAGTCTCCGCCAGGCCATCGATGCGGTGGACGACGAGGTGCTGGCTCTCCTCAACCGCCGAGCGGGGCTGGCCGCCGAGGTGGGGCGCCTGAAGTCAGAAGCCTCGCCGGAAGCTCTCTTTCACGCCCCCAAGCGCGAGCGGGAGGTGCTGGCCCGCCTGGAGGCGGAGAATGGCGGCCCCTTCCCGGGTGCGGCCGTGCGCACGATCTTCCAGGAGATCATGAGTGCCTGCCTCAGCCTGGAGAAGCCACTGCGGGTGGCCTTCCTGGGGCCCGAAGGCACCTTCACGCACCTGGCGGCCCGCCACCAGTTCGGCGGCTCCAGCCAGGCCCTGCCCCAGGGCACCATCCAGGCCGTGTTCCAGGCCGTGGAAAGGTCCCGCGCCGACTACGGGGTAGTGCCGGTGGAGAACGCCACGGAGGGCGCCGTGGACTCCACCCTGGACGCCTTCCTCGACAGCCCCCTGCGCATCTGCGCGGAGATCCTGCTGCCCGTGGACCAGGCGCTGCTGTTGCGGCCAGGGCTCGATCTTGGCGGCGTGCGGCGGGTCTACTCCCATCCCCATGCCCTGGGGCAGTGCCATCGTTGGCTGGAATCCCATCTCCCCCAGGCTGACCGCATCGAGGCGCCTTCCCCGTCGGAAGCCGCGCGCCTGGCCCGCGAGGACGCCGAGGGCGCGGCCGTGGCCTCCGAACTGGCAGCCGAACTCTTCGGGCTCCGGGTGGCCGAAACGAAGATCCAGGATCTGGCCGCCAATGCCACCCGCTTCCTCGTGCTGGGACCGAAGTCCGCCGAGCCCACGGGCCGCGACCGCACCACCCTGCTGGCCATGGCCCAGGACGGTTCCGGCGCCCTGTTGCGCCTGCTGGAGCCCCTGGCCCGCCGCGGCCTGAACCTGAGCCGCATCCAGAGCCGCCCCACCCGGCGGAAGCTCTGGGAGTACGCCTTCTTTCTCGACGTGGAAGGCCACTGCGAGGATCCGCTCATGGCCGAAGCCCTGACGGAACTCCAGGGCGCCTGCGCTTCCCTGAAGCTGCTCGGCAGCTACCCCCAAGCGATGACGGAGGTTCCGCGATGAATCCGGAGACTGCAACCATGAACCCTCTCTCGGGAAAACCCTGGAACCCCGATTCCTGGCGAGGTCTGCCGGCGGCTCAGCAGCCCGTCTACCGGGATCCCGCCGCCGTCGAGGCCGTGCTGGCGGAGCTGCGGGAACTCCCGTCCCTGGTGGTGGCCGAGGAAGTGGACTTCCTGCAGCGGCTGCTGGCGGAGGCCGCGGCGGGCAAGCGCTTCCTGCTGCAGGGCGGCGATTGCGCAGAGGCCTTCGCCGATTGCCGCGGGTCCATCATCCAGGACAAACTGCGGGTGCTGCTGCAGATGTCCGTGCTCATCACCCATGGGGGCCGCACGGGCGTGATCCACCTGGGTCGCATCGCGGGCCAGTACGCCAAGCCCCGCAGCGGCCTCACCGAACAGATCAACGGCCAGGAGGTGCCGGTCTACCGGGGCGACCTCATCAACGGCCTCGCGCCGGATCAGCGGGAGGCCGATCCCCGGCGGCTGATGGAGGCCTATCACCGCGCGGCGGCCACCCTGAACCATCTGCGGGCCCTCATGGATGGCGGCTTCGCGGACCTCCACCACCCAGAGCACTGGGACCTGTCCTGGAGTCGGGAGGATGCGGGGCACTACCTGGAGACTCTGGATCAGGTACGCAACTCCATGGATTTCATCCAGCGCCTGGGGGGACTCCCTGAGCACCTCCGCACCGGCGAAATGTTCACCAGCCACGAGGCCCTGCACCTGCCCTATGAGACCGCCCTCACCCGCTTCGTGCCCGAGCAGGGTCGCCACTACAACCTGGGGGCCCACTTCGTCTGGGTCGGGGAACGCACGCGGCAGCTCGATGGCGCCCACCTCGAGTACATCCGCGGGATTGCCAATCCCATCGGCCTGAAGGTGGGAACCTCCATGACGCCAGAAACATTGCGACAGGTACTGTCCAAACTGGATCCAGAGCGCAAACCTGGCCGCCTCACCCTGATCACGCGCTTCGGGGCCGGCCGGGCCGAAGCCGTGCTGCCCGCCCTGATCGAGACCGCCCGGACCGAAGGCCACCCCGTGCTGTGGAGCTGCGACCCCATGCACGGCAACGGCCGCCAGGCCGCCGGAGGACTTAAAACCCGAGCCTTCGGGGACATCCTCCAGGAGCTGCAGGAGGTGGCCACCCTCCACCGCGCCCACGGCTCGCGCATGGGCGCCGTGCACTTCGAACTCACGGGCGAACCGGTCACGGAATGCACCGGCGGGGTGGAGGGCCTGGACGAGGCGGGGCTCCAGCGGGCCTATCGCAGCGGCTGCGACCCGCGCCTGAACCGCAGCCAGAGTCTGGAGATGGCCTTCCTCATCGCCCAGATGATCCGCGAAGCCTGATCACTTCGCCACGCTCCACGCCATCTGGTTCCGGTAGTCCTTCACGAAGGCCTTCTTCTCGGCGGAGTAGTTGCAGCCGCCGCCGATGCTGTCCGGGCCGATGGCGACCAGGCCAAGGTCGATGGTGGCGGGGAAACCTGTCAGGATCCGATCTACGGCCTTCTGTGCGGAGAGCCCCTTCGCCAGCAGGTCGTAGGCGGCCTTGGCCACCAGATGCTTGACGATGTCCTCGCCGTTGCCGGTGCAGGCCACGGCGCCCTTGGGCCCGGCGTAGATGCCCGCCCCGAACATGGGCACGTCCCCCACTCGGCCGTAGAAGGTGATGGTGGTGCCACCGGTGCTGATGGCGGCGGCGAAGCGGCCCTTCGCATCCCGCGTGACGCAGCCCACGGTATCGGATGGGCCCAGGGCCTCTTTCAGCGGGGTGGGGAAGTTCCAGCCCTTCTTCCAGTCGTAGCGCTGCCAGGCTTCGGCCTGGCCCGGGTCCCTGCCCTTGAGGATGGCCTTCACCCGCTCGTAGCGCGCTCGGTTCTCTGCGCAGGTGGGATCGTAATCGGGGAAACCCATGGCCCGGGCGAAGCGCGTCGCACCCTCGCCGACGATGAGGATGTGGGGCGTGTCCATGACCTTCCGGGCCACCAGCACGGGGTTCTTCACGCGCTCGATGGCGGCCACGGCGCCAAAGGCACCGGTCTCCCCATCCATGCAGGCCGCATCCATCTGGATGGTCTTGCCATCGAGGCGGATGTTGGCGCCGGTGCCTGCGTTGAAGCGGGGATCGTCTTCCAGGACCACGACGGCGGCGAGGGCCGCGTCCAGGGCGCTGCCACCGCCTTTCAGGGACACCATGGCCTGCGCGGCGGCGCGGTCCGTGCCATCCATGCGTGCGCGGGGGCTGCCCGCGCCGCCGTGGACGACCGCGGCCGGCTGGGTGGCCTGCAGAAGCACCGTCAGGATTCCGAGCAGCAGGGGATTCATGGGTCGCATGGCCATCCTCGGATCAGCCGCCGATGTGGGACATTTCGATGCGGGGCAGCCCGGCAGTGTCGGCGCTCCTCTGCTCTGAATAGCGGTCCGTGCGGCGTTTCCAGAGGGAGGTGAGTAGCGCGGTGAGATCCGGATCCCCGTGTCCAGCGCGAAGGAAGGCTTTGAGATCAAGGCCTTCGCCGGCGAAGAGGCAGGTGTAGAGATGGCCGTCGGCGGACAGGCGCGCCCGGTCGCAGCCCGCGCAGAAGGGGGCGGTCACCGAGGCGATGAGGCCCACTTCACCCCCGCCATCGGCATAGCGCCAGCGGCGTTCCACGGCCCCCCGGTCAACGGCGATGGGCTCCAGCGGCCAGGCTGCGTGGAGGATCCGGTGGACCTCGGCGGCCGGAACCACGGAGTCCAGCTGCCAGCCGTTGGTCCTGCCCACATCCATGAATTCGATGAAGCGCAGGGTATGCCCCTGCTCCCGAGCGTAGGCGGCGAGGGCGAGGATCTCATCGTCATTCACGCCCCGCTGGAGGACGCAGTTGAGCTTGAGGGGGCCGAATCCCGCGGCCCGGGCCGCCACCAGGCCGTCCAGAATCGTGGAAAGGGGCAGGTCGGTGTCGCTGATGGCGCGCAGGCGCTCCGGACGCAGGGTGTCCAGGCTCACGGTCAACCGCTTCAATCCGGCCGTGAAGAGGGCTGGAGCCAATTCCGATAGCAGGACGCCATTGGTGGTGAGGGCGAGATCCTCGATGCCAGGAACGGAAGCCAGCATCCGCACCAGGTTCGGCAGTTCCCGGCGCAGGAGGGGCTCGCCGCCCGTGATGCGGAGCTTGGTGACGCCAAGGCCCACGAAGATCCGGACGAGGCGGGTGATCTCCTCGAAGCTGAGGACGGCCTCGCGCGGCAGGAAGGGGTAGCCGGGGCCGAAGATCTCGCTGGGCATGCAATAGGTGCAGCGGAAGTTGCAGCGGTCGGTGACCGAAATGCGGAGGGCCTTGAGGGGCCGGCCCAGGGTGTCTAGGACCCCATCGCGGGACATTCGAAGATTCGGACTAGCTCCTGATGGTTCCATATCCCCCAAGCATAATTTCCTTTCCTGCGTCACAATGGATTGTTTGGGTGGATACGCAGATATGGGCTTTTTTGACCGATTCCGTTCCCGCGCCGACGAGGCGCCCCTGCCGGGCCTGGCGACCCTGCTGGAGGCCCGGGGCCTGCTCTCGGATCTGCCTGGGTTGGCGGCGCTTGCACCAGGTTTCGAGGCCCATCGCAGGACGGAGGAGCGGGAGGCCTGGGCCGATGCTGTGGCCCTGTGCCAGGCCCAGGGCATTCCTCTTCCGGAACCCTGGATCGATGCCCAGGACCATGTTCTCCCAGAGCTGGTGCCGACCTGGCGCGCAGAGCGCGAGGGCCGCTGGAGTCGGGGGTTCATCGACGGCCTGAGCCAGCGCATTCGGCTGGGCGATGGGGTGGTGCCCGATGCCTGGCTGACGCTTTGGGATCAATCCGCCGATGATGTGCTGGAGCTGGCCCTGGATCATCTGCGCCACCGGAGCGAGGGCGCCTTCGAGCGCCTGCCCTCGGGGGCCTATGGCAGTCCCTGGCACGATGGCCTGGATGCCGCGCGGCTGCTGCTGCCAGAGGTGTGGCAGGGCCTCTTCAAAGGCCAGCATCCCTTCCTCGCCATTCCCGCCGCCGACACTTTGTTGGCCGTGCCCCAAATCCTCCTGCCTAAGCTCATGGACGAGGTGGGACGCAGCCTCAAGTCCGGTGCGAAGCCCCTGCAATTGGCCGTGATCGAGCGCATCGACGACCAGCTGATGACGGCCCGGCTCCAGGATCCCCACCCCATGTCCGCCCCCCAGAGGGAGCTGAAGCACATGGACCTCATCGAGGCCCTGCGTGCCCAGGAGCAGGATCTTGATGCCACGCTGGGAGTCCCGGCCTCGGTCTCCATGGTGAAGACCAACCAGGGCAAGCCCCTCCTCCTGGCTCTGTGGACCGAAGGCGCGCCGGTGCTGCTGCCGGAGACGGACCTTGTCGCCTTCTCTGCCAAGAATGGTGAGCCGCTGGGTATCTTCGCGCGCCAGACCCTGCCTCGCATCCACGAGCTTCGCGGGGAAGGCGTATCCATCTGGGGACCGCGCCGGGTCCGTTACGAAGGCTTCCCGACCCCAGAACAGCTTTCACGCCTGGAATGCTTTGCCACCGCCGAACAGATGAAGGCGCTGCAGGCCCCCGGAGGAGACCGGCGGGCGGCTCCCAGGCCGGGGTCCGGGGCACTCCCCTTCAACGTCCAGGGGGCGGCGCCCCTGCCGCGTCACCTCCAGGGAGCGGGACTGGGCATGCAGGGATCGGATTAGTCATTTCAGGGGCTGGCCCTTGAAAAACGGCGGCGGCCTTTGGGGACCGCCGCCGTCTGCCGACCCCTTCCAAGGGCGCGCAGGAGATTTCAGACTTCGACAATGACCTTCAGGCCGAGGCGCTCCCGGATGAGGCCCTCGACTTCGTCCGCCAACTCGGGGTTGTCGGTGAAGAGCTTCTTCACATTCTCGGCGCCCTGGCCTAGGCGGCTGTCCTTGTAGCTGTACCAGGAGCCGCTCTTCTGGATGATCTCCAGCTGAGTGCCCAGTTCCACCAGCTCGCTGGTGCGGCTGATGCCCTCGCCGTACATGATGTCGAAGGTGGCGACCTTCAGCGGCGGCGCGACTTTGTTCTTCACCACCTTCACCTTGGTCTTCTTGCCGACGACGGAGGAGTCCTCATCCTTGGCGGCCACGAGGGGGTCGTTGGTATTGCCCTTGATGCTCTGGATGCTGCGCACATCGAGCCGCACGGAGGCGTAGAACTTTAGCGCGTTTCCGCCGGTGGTGGTTTCGGGGCTGCCGAACATCACGCCGATCTTCATGCGGATCTGGTTGATGAAGACCACGCAGGTGTGGGTCTTGCTGATGGTGGCGGTCATCTTGCGCAGGGCCTGGCTCATGAGGCGGGCCTGCAGGCCCACGTGGCTGTCGCCCATCTCGCCGTCGATCTCGGCCTTGGGCACCAGGGCGGCCACGGAATCGATGACGATGATGTCCAGGGCGCCGCTGCGCACCAGCTGGTCGCAGATTTCAAGGGCCTGCTCGCCGCTGTCGGGCTGGCTGATGAAGAGGTTGGCCACATCCACGCCCAGCTTCTGGGCGTATTCGGGGTCGAGGGCATGCTCGGCGTCGATGTAGGCGGCGAGACCGCCCTTTTTCTGGGCCTGGGCCACCATGTGCAGGGCCAGGGTGGTCTTGCCGCTGGCCTCGGGGCCGTAGACCTCGACGACCCGGCCCTTGGGGACGCCACCCACGCCCAGGGCCGCGTCCAGGGCGATGGAACCGGTGCTGATGACCTCGATGCCCTCGGTTGGGCTCATGCGGTCGCCCAGCTTCATGATGGAACCCTTACCGAAGGCGCGTTCAATGTCAGCCACCGTGCGGGTGAGAGCTTTGAGGCGATCGTCCTGCTCGGTCGCGGCCATGGGTTCCTCCTGATGGATGATTCTCAGGATGGGGCAAAAAGCGAAAAAAACAAGAAATCTTTTTTCACGCTTCGGGCCCGAGCGGCCGAAGAAGGGGGAGCATGCCCATGGACGCCCCCACGCCCCCAACTTCTGAATCAGCCCTGGCCCTGGAGGCCCGGTTGGCCTTGGTCCAGGCTGAGGCCGACCGCTACCGGGCGCTGGTGGACGACCTGAAGGAAGTGATCTTCCAGATCGACCGGCAGGGGCAGTGGTCCTTCCTGAACCCGGCCTGGACTGAACTCACGGGGATTCCCACCGAGGAGTGTCTGGGTAGCCCCTTCCTGGGCTTCCTGCACCCGGCTGATCGTCCCCGCTACTTGAACATGCTCAGCTATGCCGTGGACACCGGGCAGGCGGTCTTCGAAGGCGAATTCCGCCTCCCGACCAAGACCGGGGATGTGAAGTGGGTGGAGGCCCATCAGCGGATCGCCTTCGATGCGGACGGGGTGGTCCTGGGGGTATCCGGCACCCTGAAGGACACCACCGAGCGGAAACATACCGAAATCGTGCTGAGGGTGGCCACCAGCCGGCTGCGGGCCCTCATCGAGAACATGCAGGCGGGCATCCTGGTGGAGACCGAGGGCCGGAAGATCGCCCTCCTGAACGAGACCTTCTGCCAGATGTTCCAGGTGCCGGTGCCCGCCCACGTGCTCGTGGAGAGCGACACCCGGGACCTGCTGAAGGAGTGTCTGCCCCTGTTGGTGGACAGGGCGGGATTCGTAGCCCGCGTCGAGGCCCTGGGGGGGGCCCAGCGGCCCGCGCAGGGCGAGGAATTCGAACTGCGGGACGGCCGCATCATGGCCATGGACTTCGTGCCCATCGTGGTCGGTGACGAGTACCTGGGCCACCTCTGGCAGTTCCACGACATCACGGAACGGCGGCGGGCCGCGATCAAGCTGGAGGAGGCCGCCCGGGAACTGGCGGTCGCCCGGGACCGGGCCCTGGAACTGTCGGGCCTCAAGAGCGAGTTTCTGGCCAACATGAGCCACGAGATCCGTACGCCCATGAACGGCATCATCGGCATGACCAGCCTGCTGCTGGATACGCCGCTGGGTGGCGAACAGCGGCAGTACGCCGAGACCGTTCGATCCTGCGGCGAGGCCCTGCTCACCCTCATCAACGACATCCTCGATTTCTCCAAGATCGAGGCGGGCAAGCTGGAGTTCGAGACCCTGGATTTCGATCTGCTGTCCGTGATCGAGGATGTGCAGGCGGTCCTCGGTGTGAAGGCCCAGACCAAGGGCGTGGACCTGGGGATCTTCCTGGATCCGGCCACACCCCTCGCGGTGGCGGGTGATCCGACGCGCCTGCGCCAGATCCTGACCAACCTGATGGACAACGCGCTGAAGTTCACCCATGAGGGCTCCGTGGAAGTGCGGGTCCGACCCGAGGAAGAAGAGGGCGGCCAGGTCCTGATCCGCATCGAGATCCGGGATACAGGCATCGGCATGAAGCCAGAGGTGGTGGATAGGCTGTTCACCTCGTTCTTCCAGGGCGACAACTCCACCACGCGCAAGTACGGCGGCACCGGGCTGGGCCTCACCATCTGCAAGCGGCTGTCCGAACTCATGGGGGGCGACATCGGCGTGACCAGCGTGCCCGGCGAGGGCAGCACCTTCTGGTTCACCCTCCGCCTCGGCGTCCGTGGAGGCCAGGCGCCCGTTCATCCCCGATCCGCCCAGGTCCTGATGGCGGGCCTGCCTCCGGCCGTGGGCCGCCTGGTCCGCGAGCAGTTCGAGGCCTGGGGCGTGCAGGCCCTGGTGGCGCCACCGGACGCAGATCCGGCGGCCTGGCTCCGGGAGGTCCGCAAGCCAGGCGCCTTGATCCTGACGGGTTCCGAGACGCTGGAAGGCGCTCTGGCCGAGGCAGGGGATGGTTCCGTCGTGTTTGTCAGTCCACTCTACCGGCCGGAGCTTCGCGAGACCGCCGCGCGGCGGGGCGTCCAGACCTTCCTCACTCTGCCTGCCCGCCCGAGCCAGCTGCGGGGGCTCCTCGACCCCGTCGACCAGACCACAAGCAGCCCCGCTGCCGCGGTTCCACAACGGTCCATAGCGGGGCCCGTGAAGGTGCGGGTGCTGCTGGCCGAAGACAACGCCGTGAACCAGAAGGTGGCACTGATCATGCTGAAGGGGTTCGGGATCGAGGCAGATGTCGTGGCCACCGGCGTCGAAGCGCTGGATGCCCTCATGGGGGTGTCCTACGACCTGGTCCTGATGGACTGCCAGATGCCCGAGATGGACGGGTTCGAGGCCACTCGCCGCATTCGTGAGCGAGAGCGGGGCAGCCGCCGGCTCCCCGTGGTGGCGATGACGGCCAACGCCATGGTCGGGGATCGGGAGAAATGTCTCAAGGCTGGCATGGACGACCACATCCCCAAGCCCGTCCGGGTGGAGGCCCTGCATCGGGCCCTCACACGATGGCTGCCCGCGGGTGGGCTGCCGCCCCTGGGCGGAGGGGCATGAGATGACGAGGTCCGCCGCCCTCCTTGAAGATGCCACGGCCATTCGCGGGGTCCTGCAGCGGCTCTGTCTGGCCGGGGCCCGCCTGGAGGTGGCCTACAAATCCCAGCGGGCAGGCTACCCGATCCTTACGGAGGATGGGGAGCGCCTGGCCTTCCGAATGTCCTTCGAGGACATCGGAGCCTGGGGCTTGAAACCCGGAGAGAACCTGGCGATCAAGCTCAAGGATCGGGGCCTGGAGTACGAATGCGTGGTGTCGCACGCGGGGCAGGAAGTCCTGGAGGGCGTGGAGACCTGTCTGGCCACCATCCCCCGCGTGCTCCGGCGATCGGATCTGCACCGCCTGGCGGACTTCATCCCAGATCGTGGCGCAGCCCAGATCCATACCGCCACCTTCACCAATACGCGCAACGCCATCATCGACGGCACGGTGCAGAGCTTTGGCGAAGAGGGGCTCGAGCTCGTCCTGAGGAATACCAAGCAGGACATCCGAGAGCTTCTGCGCATGGGTGAGGAATCGCTGCTGGATGTGCCGCTGGAGGGCGACCTGCGCCTCTGCGCGCCCACCACCGTGGCCTACTTTGGCGAGAACCTGGTGGGCCTGCGCTTTTCCAAACAGGTCGATGCCAAGGCGCTGGACCAGTACCGCACCTGGATCCAGGATCAGCAGGTCCTCCAGGCCCAGCAGGACAAGGAGGCGTTCTCCCCCCGCGGCTTCCAGGAGGCCACCGCGCGCATCAACCGGGCGGCGGCGCTGCCCACAGTGAAGGTGCTGGTGGATCGGGATCCCATGATCCTGCTGCTCACCGAGAAGGAGGACTTCGCCCGTCGCCTGGGGGAGGCGCTGAGCCGGAAATTCGGACTCGCCATGCTCGACCACATCAAGGGTCCCGTGAAGGCGCAGATCAAAGGAATCGACGCCGGGGATGAAGGATGGGGCCGGGCGCGCCTGGTCGTGGTCCACAACCAGCTCCGCCTGGCCAGTCCGCTCGAACTCTGCCGCCAGCTCATGGATCAGGAGGGCTGCCCAGTGCCCGTGATCCTCGTCGGAACCGAGGAGGATGAGGGGAAGAAACGCCACCACGCGCTCGCTGCGGGCGCCGTGGACTACGTGGCGGTGGAGCCCTTCCGGATCCTCGCCATCCTGCGGAAGCTGGACGAGACCCTGAGGCTGTTCGAAGGAAGCTGAGGCACGCTACTTCAGGGCCACGTCCCGGCCGCGCCAATGGTTCACGCTGCGGAAGCGGTCGGACAGGGCCCAGGCCGTGCCCGCGGCGAACACCAAGGCGTTCAGCGGCCACAGAGACCCGAGCAGGTCCATGGAGCGACCGGTCATGCGCTGCTGCACATCCCCCACGAGCGCGGGCACCAGGAGCCAGAGCAGGAGGGCCAGGATGGGATGACCCGCGAAGGGCAGCCAGACGGGCGCCAGGCCGATCACCAGGGCTGCGGGAAGCAGGATGGGCAGCAGCCACCAGGCCGGCAGGGCCGCAGTGTTCTTCCGCATGGCCCGGACCAGTTCAAGCAGTCCGTGGTACATCCGCAGGTGCAGGTCCGGACCGCCCCGCGCCACGCGGTTGATGAAGCCCGCCGACTTCACCCGCCGGGCCAGCATCATGTCATCGATGGCCTCCAGGGGCGTCGCCGCGTGTCCACCCACGGCGTCATAGGCCGTCCGGCGCACAAGAGTGAATCCACCCACGCCGCAAAAGGCCGGGTGCCGGGGATTCGGCACCTGATGCGGCGGGATCAGCACCAGAAAGGCAGAGGCCGCCACGGGAAGGATCAGGCGTTCCGCCGGACCCACCACATCCACGGCGGGGATCAGGGCCAGGATGTCCGTGGGCCGGGACAGGGCGAAGGCGACGGCCCGGCGGAGCAGATCCTTGGAAGCCTGCACGTCCCCGTCGGCGAACAGCAGCCAGTCGACGTCCCCTGCTTCCGGTTGCCGGGAGGCCAGGTCCATGGCGTGGTTCTTCCCCAGCCAGCCCGCCGGAAGGTCATCGTTGCGGAGCACCCGGAGCCGGTCCGGATGCGCCGCTTCCCGCTGGCGGAGGATCTCTGTGCTGCCATCCGTCGAGCCATCATCCACCACCAGGATGCGGAGGACTGGATAGTCCTGCGCCAGCCATGAATCCAGTGCCTGGGCCAGTTCCTCAACCTCGTCCCGCACGGGAATGCAGAGGCAGATCGAGGGCGGATTGGAGGGCAGCTCCGGATCTGATTCCAGGTGGGGCAGCCTCGCCCAGTGGCGGCGGAGCAACACCAGGCCCAGCGTGATGGTCGCGGCGGAAGCCCAGCTGAGGAGATCGAGGAGGCTCATTCGTTCAAAGTTCTTTCAAAGTCGGAGGCTGTCCGGGTGCACGACTCCGACGGTAGCAGGTGCTTTAATGAAGGCGTTCCCCGCCGGATTCGAACTCCCATGCCTTTCGCCTTCCTGATGCACGACCCGCTGGCCGGCACCCTGATGCTGCTGGCGCTGCTCTGGCTGTCGGCGAAGGTGGGAGGCGAACTGGCCATGCGCCTGAAGCTGCCATCGGTGACAGGCGAGCTGGCGGTGGGCCTGGCGCTCGCAACCTTGCACCGAGCCTGGTCGGCTTTCCCTGATGTGGCGGCATCACCTGCCACGGAGTTGCTGGGGGGCCTCGGTGTGGTGGTGCTCATGTTCGCCGTAGGCCTGGAATCCACGGTGCCGCAGATGCTGAAGGTGGGCCTCGCCTCGTTGCGCGTGGCCGTCATCGGCGTGGTGCTGCCCATGGCCGCAGGTCTCGCGGGGGCTTGGCTCCTGCTGCCCCAAGGATCGCCCTTCATGCTGGATCTCTTCATTGCCGCCTGCCTCTGCGCCACCAGCATCGGGATCTCGGCGCAGGTGCTGCGGGAGAAGGGGGCCTCCGACTCCTTGGAGGGACGCATCATCGTCGGTGCCGCCGTGGTGGACGACGTGCTGGGCCTGCTGGTGCTGGTGGCCGTGTCTGGAATGGTGGCGGCTGCCTCCGGGGCCGTGGCGGGACCCGGTCTGATGAACACCCTGGCTCTGGCCCTCGGCTTCCTGGTGGTGGCGTTCACCCTGGGTCGCTTGGTCACACCATATCTTTTCAGCCTTGCCAGCCGCCTCCGCGGTGAAGAAGTGCTGCTGCCCCTAGGGCTGGGATTTGCCTTCCTGCTGGCCTGGCTGGGCAACCTCGCTGGGCTCGCCTCCATCGTGGGTGCCTATGCGGCAGGGCTCATTCTCGAACCCGCGCACATCGAGGATCTGGAACGCCGCGAGCGCCGCACCCTGGAGGAGCTGGTGCATCCATTGGTGACGGTACTATCGCCTCTGTTCTTTGTGCTCATGGGCGCCAAAGTCGACCCTGCGGCCCTCTTCAAGCCGGCCACGCTGGGGTTCGCGGCGCTGCTCGCGGTGTTGGGCGTGGCGGGGAAATACCTTGCCGGTTTCGGTGGCGGCAAGGGCACCCGCGCCGCGGTGGTGGGCTGGGGCATGGTGCCCCGGGGCGAGGTGGGCCTCATCTTCGTGGCGGCGGGCGCCCAGTTGCGCCTGAACGGCGCACCCCTGCTGAGTGCCGAAGTGCAGGCCGGTGTCATCGGCACCCTGCTGATCACCACCGTGGCCGGCCCCGTGGGGCTGGGGTGGGTGCTGCGGGGGCGGAGGCGATCCTGACGAAAAGACATCGCCATAGAGCATGCAGAGGAAAGGCAAAAGCCATTTCATCGGTGGTTTCCCTTATCTTTGGCTCTCAGCGTTGCCAACACAACGGTATGGGAGCGGCCTCGGCGGGCTTCTACAAGGGCGGCAATGGCAAGGACTATCCGCGCCTGCAGATTCTCACCGTGGTCGAGCTGCGGGAAGGCCGCAAGCGCCCCGAGTTCCCGGACCTGTCCATGGGCTCGTACACCTTCAAGAAAGCCAAGCGCGAGCGCCTCGACATGGCCGCCGAAACCCCCAACCTGTTCGAGGATTGATCCTCTCCTCCGGGCCAGCATCGATTACATGGCCAACACCCGGCGGAAGGTGGACGGGGTTCCCAATGTCGATCCCAGCTCTCAGCGCGCTTCGGCCGGGATCTCGGCCACGGGCACGGCCAGCGTCCGTCTGACCGGCAGGAAACACATGCCATCGGGCCCCTCGGTACAGGGCTGGTAGGTGATGACCAGTCGCACCGGATCTTCCAGGTCCCTGCCCTTCAGGCCCACGCTCACGATGCCCCGCCAAATGGGATCGCCTGCTTCATCCTGGCCCTGGGGGGGCGGCAGGGCGCCGAGCCGGAGGGTGCCTTTGGATGCCAGCGCGATCCGGAAGGCCCGGGCCTTGAGGTGCGTGCCGGGAGGGACCGTCAACGAGAGCACTCCGGCCTTCACCGAGAGGGCCATATCTTTCATGGGATCGAAGCCGGGACCGGCCTGGAGCACCAGGGGCGCCATCGCCATCAAAATGAAACGCAGGCTCGGCATGTCAGCGGCCTCCTGGCAGATCGGAAATCCGTGCCAAACCCGAGGTGGCCAGCAGGTCACCCGCTTCCGTGATGAGCGCGCCTTCCACGGACCTCGCGGATTCCAGCAGCTGGAGCCCCCGTTCCGACCCCAGCAGGAACGCGGCGGTCGCGAGCCGGCCGGCTTCGAAAGCTGTTGGCGCCACCACCGTCGCCGAGGCGATGCCCCGGGCCGGGTACCCGGTGGTGGCATCCAGGATGTGGTGATAGCGGATCCCATCGATTTCGAAGCAGCGCTCGTAGTCACCCGAGGTGGCGATGCCGCAGTCTTCCTTGGCCCGGATCCTGAAGCGGAAACGAGTGCGATCGCGGGGGTCCTGCACGCCGATCACCCAGGGTTTCCGGTCTCCGCGCCTCCCCACGGTGCGAACATCGCCGAGCAGGTTGACGAGGGCTGATTCGACACCTCGCATCTTGAGCAGCTCTGCAACCCGGTCGGCGGCGTATTCCTTGCCCACGCCGCCCAGGTCCAGTTCCATGGCTTCACGGGCCAGGCGGACCGTGCCATGCCGCAGCAGAACCGCACCGGCATCCACGCGAGGGAGGAGATCCCGGATCGATTCCTCTGAGGGCACCTCGGCCTTCCGGAAATCCCAAGCCTGCCTCAGGATGCCCACGGTGGGATCGAAGCGGCCCTCCGTGAGGCTGGCGAGATCCAGGGCGGCCTGAATCAGGAATTCCGTCTCGTCGTCGATGGCCACCGGTGAACCGCCAGCCGCATCGTTGATCTCGGAGACCACGCTGGTGGGCCGGTAGCGGGAGAACTTGGTCTCGATGCGTCGCGCCTCGGCCACGGCCTCGCGGGCCAGGGTCACCGCCGCCTCCCTGTCCCGGTCATCCACGAACTTGATCTCGGCTTGGCCGCCCATGAGGGCAATTCGGGTGGTGTAGAGGGTCCGTCCCTCGACGGAGGTCAGTACCGCCATTTCAGCCCCAGGGTGAACGTGGTGGTATTGAGATCGGCCGCTGAGGTGGCCGGACCCGAGTAGACCGCCGGGGAACTCAACGTGGCCGCAGTCTGGAGGGGCGTCAGCCGGTCCCGGCCATGTTGGAGCTGGTAGGTGCCTCCGAAGTTCAGCGTCAAGTTCTCCATGAGGTCCACCGACATACTGCATCCGAGCTGGACGCTATCCATGGCGGAAAGCCGGTAATCCGCCGACATGTAAGTCTGGGGGGCGGCAAACTGGGCGCCGTAGAAGGAGGCAGCGCTCTGGGTGTAGAAGCGCAACTGAGGCGTCAGGATCCAGCTATCATCGAGGTGCTGGTCATAGGTAAAATCCAGGGTGTGGGCCCTGATGCCCCAGTCGTCCCGGTAGTAGCGATAGGTGGTCTTGAGGGCGCCGTCCCATTCAAAATAGTGGGCCTGTTTGATGAAGTAGGCATCACGCACCCTGGTGTCAGGACGACGTTCGGACACGGTGTTGGTCCCCACCGGGACGATGAGGTAAGGCTCATTGAGGTCGCCCTTCAGATTCATCCGCGTGGTGCCGACGTCGAGGAGGTCATTCTCTCCGAAGGCCCAGGTCCACCCGAGGGCGTAGTCGTGTTCCTTCTTGGGAAATTGCAGGTTGGTGGTGACCGGTGCGACCGTGTCATCGGACCAGGAGAGCCCGTAGTGGAGGGTCCCTCGGCCCTCGAACATCGTCCAAGCATCCGAGATCCCGGAGCCTCTGGCAATGTAGTCCTTCTCCACCGAGTGGGAAAGGTCCACCGAGGGCAGATGGGCGCCTAACCGGAGGCTGTAGGTGATTCCCTCGGCCTTGCGATCATCCCTGAACTGGACCAAAGGGATCTTCCCCGCGGCATTGGTAGAGGTATGACCCGAGGCCGAGGTGCTGGTGGTTATGCTGAGGGTTGGATAAGCGCCCGTCGGCGAAGCGCCCGAGACAGCATCGTTGGACAGGACCAGGTCGATCTGACCGTAGGCGTCGCCCAGATCCTGGTGCAGCAGGAAGGTGGGATTCGCTACTTGGATCCGGCCATTGGATTCGTTGTAGAAGAGGTAGCGGAATTCCGCGGAGGACTGGGCCCGGGCTGCCCGGCCGCCCAGCATGCCGATTCCGGCGACGACCCATGGCATGCCCTGCACCACCAGGCGACCACGGCGCCGCGCAATGCGGGGGCGTTCAGTTGCAGCCACAGCCACCACCGGTAGCACCGCCGCTGCCGGCCGCCCCTTCCTTGCTGGAGTGGATGTGCTCCCGTTGCATGGCCGTGAGTTTGTCCCCGTCCAGGTTCATGATCGGGTCGGCCAGGTGCCCCCGGCGCCAGGCCTTCAGGGCCCCGGTGGCCTGGAGGCCCGAGGCCACATGCACATCCTTGATGGCACCAGTCCCGCCGAGCAGCGTGGTGACCGCAGCCCGCTCTTCCTGGATATGGGCTCCTCCTTCGAACCGGGCGGCGATGTGGCCTTCGCGATCGATCAGAAAGGTCGTGGGCATCGCCACCACCGAGTAGGTCTCGCCTGTCTGGCCGGTGGGATCGTGCAAAATCGTGAACCGCACGGGCACCCTCTCCAGGAAGGCCGTGGCCAAGGCTGGGTCCGAGTCCAGCGAGATCCCGACCACTTTCACACCCTGGCTGGCGAACCGGGTCTGGAGGTCATCCAACTCCGGAAGGCTCTTCCGGCAGGGACCGCACCAGGAAGCCCAGAAATCCACCACTACCACCTGCCCCTTCAGCGCCTCCAGCGAGAAGATTTTTCCGGCCTGGTCCATGAGCTGGATGGGTGGAGCGGTCTGTCCCGTATCCGCTGCGTGGAGCGTCACCACGGACAGGAGGAGGAAGGCAGAGCCGAGGCGCCGCCACCCTCGTGCCTCCAGGAAGCGGCGAGTCAAGGAAAGGGTGTGCATGGGGCTCCGGATGCAGAAGGATCCGGTGGTGGGAACCATCGGACCGGGGGAGTTGAAAATTGCCTGTAGTCCATCCTGTGTCAGGAAGCAGAGAAAGGGTTCCCAAAAAAGTGTTCCAACACTAAAATAGTTTCAAGAGATTTCTCCAGGGCCGCCGCCGCTGCGACTCCCATCCCCCCATGGGGAATCAGACCTAGTCCGCGGGCAGCTCCGGGACGAGGCTCTCCACGAAGGTGGCCTCCACGCGGAAGACCTCGCGGATGAGCGCTGCGGTGAGCACCTCGTGGGGCCTGCCGTTGCCCACGAGGCGGCCGCGATCCAGCACCAGTACCCGGTCGAAGCGGTAGGCGGCCCGCAGGTCGTGGAGGCTCACCACCACGGTGCCTCCGGCGTCCGTAAGGCGGCGGGCCAGACGCATCACCTCCAGGGCATGGCGCACGTCCAGCTGGGCCACGGGCTCGTCCCAAAGCTGGAGGGGGGCTCCGGTGGCCAGGGCCCGGGCCAGACCCACACGATGCCGTTCCCCCCCTGAAAGGCGCGTGACGGGGCGATCCGCGAGTTGGGCCAGGTCCAGCTCCGCCATGGCCTCGGCCACGCCGGCCTGGTCCTCGCCCCAGGCATAGCGGCCCTGGGCCACGACCTCGCGCACGGGGAAGGCGAACTCGAACTGCGTCTCCTGGCTCACCCAGGCCAGCCGCCGCCCCCGCTCCATCATGAGGATGCGCGACAGTGGCTGTCCATTCCACTGGATGGTCCCGCCCGCCGGAAGCAGCCCCGCCAGCGCCTGGATCAGGGTGGACTTGCCCGCCCCGTTCGGACCCACCATCGCCACGAGTTCGCCCGGCCCGAGCTCCAGCGACACCGCCTCCAGGCGGCCGGGCACCGTGAGGCTGGAGGCGTGGAGGGCGGGGATCATCGCGGTCTCCGCAACAGCCACAGAAAGAAGGGGCCGCCGATGAGCGACGTGACGACCCCGAGCCTCAAGCCCAGGGGGAAGGTCCGCGTGACCAGGTCGCAGACCAGCAGGAAGGAGGCTCCGCCCAGCATGGAATAGGGCAGCAGGCGGCGGTGGTCGGGGCCGAAGATCAGGCGCAGGACATGGGGCACCACCAGGCCCACGAAACCCACGATGCCCGCCACGGCCGTGGCCAGGGCGGTGAGGACCGTGGAGAGCACGATGAGCTGCCAGCGGAGGCGGCGCACATCCACGCCGAGGCTCTGGGCGCTCTGCTCGCCGAGGCTGAGGAGGTTCATGGCCCGGCCCAGGGGCAGCAGCATCAGGCAGGCCGCCAGGATGGCGGGGACCCCCATCCACACGTGCTCCCAGCTGCGGTTCTCCAGGCCGCCCATGAGCCAGAATAGGATCTGGGCATTCACCTCGAAGTGGCCGGAGGTGGTGGTGAGCAGGAAGCTGGTGCCGGCGCCCAGCAGCGCATTGAGGGCCACCCCGGACAGGAGGAGCCGCTCCGTGCCCGCGCCGCTCTGGGCGAGCAGGATCACCGCGCCGGTGGCTCCGAAGGCGCCGATCACCGAGGCCATCGGCAGGGCCCACATGGAGGCCGTGGCGAAGCCCAAGCCGGCGCCCAGCCCGGTGCTCAGCAAGGGCCCCAGGGCCAGCACTGCCACGGCACCCAGGGCCCCGCCGCTGCTCACGCCCAGCAGACCGGGGCTGGCCAGGGGATTGCGGAAGAAGGCCTGCATCACCGCCCCGCTGGCGCCGAGGGCGGCGCCCACCGCCAGGCCCACCAGGGCGCGGGGCAGGCGAAAGTCCCGCACCACCGTGCGCGCGATGTCGTCGGTGCCCCCCATGAAGGCGCCCGCCACCTGCCCGAAGCTAAGCCGCAGTTCGCCGAAGGCCAGAGAAGCCAGGAAGACCAGGATCAGTAGCGCCAGGAGGGCAGGGATGGCCAGGCGGGTTCTCACCGGAAGCGCTCTGGATGGAGGGCTCGGGCGAGGGCCTCATAGGTGGCGATGCGGTGGTGGGAGACGCTGGACATCAGCGGGCCAGGGATGGCCACGATCCGGCCGGCCTTAAAGGCAGGCAACACCCGGTAGCAGGGCAGTTCTCCCAGGCGAGCCCGGATGGTGTCGTCACCGGCCGCGATTAGCACCTCCACCTGCCAGACCAGCAGCTTCTCCGAGGGGGTCGGCGCGTGGCCCTTGAGACCGGCCTCGGCCGCGACATTCAGGGCGCCGGCGTGATCGCAGAGATCCTGGAAGGTGGTGCCGGCGCCAGCCGTGAATGGGTAGAGACCGGCACTGAGGACGCGCACGGGTCTCACGCCCTTCAGCCGAGCGGCCAGGGCCTCCACCCGGGCCCGGCACTGGGTGATGACTCCTTCGGCCCGGCCCTCCTGGCCCAGCTCACGCCCCAGGATGCGCAGGCTGACGTAGACATCCTCCAGCGTGTCGAAGCGGTCCAGCACCACCAGCCGGACCCCGGCCCGCTTGAGCAGGGCCAGGGTCTCGGGGCGGGTGTAGCTGGCGGCCAGCACCAGATCCGGACGGAAGCGCAGCACGCTTTCCGCGTCGCTGTCCTTGAGGGCGGGGAACCGCTTCGCCTCATCCACCACTGGGCTGAACTCCGCCTCATGGCTGATGTGGCTGAGGGCGGCGATCTGGCCCGGGTCCGCCAGGGCCAGCAGCAGCTCGTCCGTGCCCACCGACTGGCTCACCACCCGCCGGGGCCGCGCCGCCAGGAGAGGCAATGCGGATACCAGCAAGAGGACGAACAGGCGTGAAATGGTCCAACGGGGCATCACCACCTCCAGGTGGCGGACAGGGACCAGCGCGGACCCGACCCGGGGAAGCCGTAGACCAGCGCGGCGTTTCCATTCTGGTCGTAGCGGCCGCTGAGCCAATCCTGGACCGTCTGCTTCGGTTGCAGCAGATGCTCGCCGCGCAGGGCCAGGGTGAGGCCCTTCATGGGTTCGTGGGAAAGGCCCACGCTGAGGTCCTGGTAGGGCCTGACGGGGATCACGGCGTAGGTGGTGTCGCTCAGGTCGTAGCGGGATCCGACCTGGTCGAAGCGGATATCGCCGCGCCAGGCCTTCGTCTGGGCGAAGGCGGTCAGGGCGCCCGTGAAGAAGGGGTGGCGCACGATGGCCGTATTCTGCTGGCCGAACTCCTGCCCGGGTGCGTTATGGTCCAGGTCTCGGGTCTCCTGGCTGCGCAGGATCAGTTCCCAGCCGAAGGCCACGTCGCGGCCACCCCGCCAGCCCAGGGCGCCTTCCAGGCTCTGGGCGCGGATGTTTCCCTGGTTCGCGTAGTGCGAGGTGAAGAGGGGCGGATAGGCGAAGCTGGTGTCGTAGACATAGGCCAGCAGGTCGGAGATGAGTGTGCGTTGGGCTTCGAGACGGTATTCCCAGTGCTCCGCGCAGAGGCCCGTGGCGCCGATTTGTATGGTACGGCTGCGCTCGGGCGAGATGGGGTAGGCCCTCCCGTCCTGGCTTTCGGCCTCGGCGTTCAGGGCGAACTCCGTGGTGTTGGGCATGCGGAATCCCTGGCCCGAGCTGGCGTAGAGGCGGAGCTCCGGGCGGAGCACCCAGTTGAGGCCCGTGCGCCAGGTGCCGGCTTCCGCACTGCCGGCGCGGCTGCGGAGGCCGGAATCCAGCCGGGTCAGGTCGCGGTGGCCCCCATCGCGGCGCAGGCCTGCCACCCAGTCCAGCCCCTCGGCCAGCGTCCACCGTTCTTCCAGGGCCCCGGCCAGATCGTGGCCCTCGCCGCGGTAGTGAACATTGGCTCCAAAGGGGGGGATGGACGGGTCGTAGTAGTTCATCGCATGGCTGGTGTCCTGGCTGCCCTCGATCCGGCCCGAGAGGCGGAAGGTGCGTGTGGGCGTCCACGTCAGGGTGAGCTGGTCCGCCACCCGGCGGAAATCCCGGTCCGTCTGCTGGCGCTGGGGACCATCGGGATCGGCGCTGTTGCCCGACAGCGCCTGGAGGGTGTCCTCCAGCACAAGCCCCGGCGCCAGGGACCAGCGGAGGCTGGCCCCCCAGCTTTCCTGCCGGGCCTGGGTCTCGCGGTTCGGTTCATAGTCGCGAAGGGTGATGTAACTCGCGTTGGTGAGGGTGGTGAAGGGCACGGAGGCCGTCTGGCCGCTGTTGCGGTAGAACCCCGTGAGTTCCGCTGCGCCAAGGGTGGTGCCCAGGCGCAGGAAGCCCCCGGTCTGGCGGAACTCGTCGCCGGGAAAGCCGTTGTTCTGCTTCTCGGCGGCACCGCCGGCGGCGATCCAGCCCTGGGCGCCGGCCAGCTGCACCTGCGTGGTGCTCCCGATCTGGCCATCGGTTCCAGCCTTCAGGCCAACCTGGCCGTGGAAGCCTTCGGCGCCCCGCCCCAGGCTGGTCAGCGCGATGACGCCGCCGATGGCATCGCTGCCATAGAGCACCGACGACGGTCCCAGCACCAGCTCCACCCGAGTGATGCCAATCAGGCTGAGGGCGCCGAGGTCGGGGCTGATGGCGGTGGGATCATTGAGGCGCATCCCGTCCAGCACCACCACGACATTCTTGCTCAGGGTGCCGTTGAGGAAGGCGGAGGCCGCCGCGCCCATGCCGCCGCTGGGCATCACGGCCCCGGGCTGGAGCGCCTCCAGCAGCTCGGACAGCGTGCGGCTGCCGAGGCGGGCCAGTTCGTCGGCCTCGACGATGCGCACCGGCGCCGGAGTGCGGGTGACCTCCACGGGCTGAGCCTCGGCGCTGACGGTGACCGTGGCCTCGCCGGGCTTGAGGTCGGACTCGGCCCCGAGAGCCGCCGCAGGCGACGCCGCCTGAGAGAAGACGGACAGGGTCGCCAGGGAGAAGAGAACTCGGGAATGACCCATCATGCCTCCACGCATGAAGCCGCGGCGGCAGGGCGGATCCCCGAATTCAGAGGTGGGGGACCATGGCCCGGCCCGTACCCGCGACGGGGGGTGAGGTGCAGGACCGGTCTCCGGACTCGCACGCGACAGGGGCCTTGCAGCTCCCCTCAAACCTTCCCAGGACGATTCCCAGTGGTCTGAGCTTGAGGTCTCACGCCCCTGATCCCGGAATGGGGGGCCGTGGTGCTTACCGTTGCGGGGCAGTGCAGGGTTCTCACCTGCTTCCCGAACATCCAACACTGAATTGTCAGGGACTCAGAGAACCACGGTTGCAACGCCCGGCGCAAGTAGAATGGAGGACATGAGCATGCAGCAGGAGCGAAGTGCCACTTTGGCGAAGCCGAAGCCCGAAGGGCGCGGCGCAGGGAGGCTCCGACTCGGCAAGCGGAGCGAGCTGGAGCACGCGCAGCGTGCGATAGGCGGAGGCGACGCGTGAACGCACCCATCGGCATCATCGGCGGCAGTGGCCTCTACCGGATGGAGGGCCTGGCCCTCGACCGGGCAGTGGCAGTGAAGACGCCGTTCGGCGATCCTTCGGACTCAGTGCACCTGGGCAACCTGGATGGCGCCCCCGTGGCCTTCCTGGCCCGCCACGGCGAAGGCCACCGCTTCACGCCCAGCGAGGTGAATTACCGCGCCAACCTCTGGGCCCTGAAATCCCTGGGGGTCGAACGGCTGATCTGCGTGTCCGCCGTGGGCAGCCTCCAGGCCCGCCACCGGCCCGGCGAACTGCGGCTGGTGAGCCAGTTCATCGACAAGACGCGCCACCGCAAGGACACCTTCTTCGGCGCAGGACTGGTGGCCCACGTGAGTTTTGCCGAGCCCACCTGCGCCCGGGTGTCCGAAATCCTGATGTCGGCAGGTCAGGCCCTGTCCCTGCCCATCGAAGGCGACGCGCTCTACGTATGCATGGAGGGTCCGGCCTTCTCCACCCGGGCAGAAAGCCGCCTGCACCAGAGTTGGGGCGCGGACCTCATCGGCATGACCCAGGTGACCGAGGCCAGGTTGGCCCGGGAAGCGGAGTTATGCTACGCCTGCATCGCCCTGGTGACGGACTACGATGCCTGGCGCGAGGAGGAGGACGGCGTGGATGCGACCTCGGTGATGGAGGTCATGCACGCCAACGTAGACAAGGCCAAGCGCCTGCTGCGCAAGGTGGTGCCCCAGCTCTCCGGCACGCCCAGATCCTGCCCCTGCGGACACTCCCTGAAGACCGCGCTCTTCACGGCGCCCGAGGCGGTGACGTCCGAGGCCCGGCAGCGGTTGGACCTCCTGGTGGGCCGGTATGGGTACGGCGTGGTGCGCTGATGGCCAAGTCCCAAGGCCCAGCCCAGCCCAGCCCCAAGCTCCAGGCCTTGCTGAAGGACTTCCAGCAGATCGCCAGCATGTCGGGCTACCTGAATCATGCCTTCGATCCGCCGCAGCTGCGGCTCTTCTTCACGCTCTACGGCCGCGTGATGGTGGCTTCGCCGGAACAGGGTCTCTCCCTCACACCCCAGCTACAGGCCTGGTGCGACGCGGTTTCCAACCGTCTGCGCGAAGGCAGCTCCGGCACCATCATGGCGCCCCAGGTGCAGGTCAGCGCCCCCCAGACCATGCCCGACGGTCGCGACTACCTCGTGGCTACCCTCACCTTCAATACCAAGGTCACCGAGACCTCCTACCTGCGCATCCGCACCGCCATCCTCGCCGCCTACCAGGACGCCGTGAAGATGCGGGAAGTGGGGTTCAGCGTGGGACCTCCCATGCCTGGTCCAATGGATGCACCGGTCGCACAGCCTGATTCGGTTCCGTCCTCAAACGGGATGGATGAACCTAGTCAGAGCGCCACCTGAACATCTAATTGAGCATGGACTCATCGGGTTCCCATACCCGTAGTTCCCGGATGCCCTCTGACCCTTGGTTCATTCCGGCTCCTCAAGACAAATCAAAACCGGTGAGAAACGGTGAGGAACGGTGAAACTGCACTTGTCCTGCTCACTGTTCATCACTGTTCCTCACCGGTCCAATTCGGTTCTTCACCGGGTGTCCCGGTCTCACTGGTTTACGTAAGCCCCTCGGTATCCTGATGGCCTCTCCTGTGCGAGGGTTCCGGAATGCCCATGACTCGCTGCCTCATCCACTGCCGCCCCTTGGTTATCCTGATCGCGACGGCGGCCAGCACGGCCACGATTGGCGCGGAGTCCATAGCGCTTCCCTTCAAGCCTTTTCCAGTTCCCGGAGGCGTAGCTATCGTTCCCGTCCAAGGTAGGAACCAGGCGCCCAAAGTGACCTATCGCGGTGAGCCGGTGCTGACGCGGCGTACGCCCATAGGTTGGGTGGCGGTGGTGGGAATTCCGCTGAGCGCGAAGGCGGGCCGGGACTCGATCGACGTGGAGGGACATGAGGTGCCGTTCACCATTAAACCGAAGCGGTACCCTGAACAGCGGCTGCATCTGGAGAACCAGCGGCAGGTGAATCCCACCCCCGAGGATGAGGCGCGCATCACCAGGGAACAGGTCCTCATGGGGCCGGCCTGGAAGGCGTGGCCGGAAGGGTTCAATCCGACCCTGGGCTTCCGCCAGCCCACGCCGGGGAGTCTCACCAGTTCCTTCGGCCTGCGCCGGGTCTTCAACGGCGAGGCCCGCGCCCCCCACTCGGGCCTGGACATCAAGGCCCCCGAGGGTCAGGCCGTGCGCGCTCCCGCCGCGGGCGTGGTGCTGCTGACGGGCGATTTCTTCTTCAGCGGCAACACCGTGATCCTGGCCCATGGCGAGGGCGTGGTCAGCCTCTTCGCCCACCTGTCGAAGGTCACCGTGACCGAGGGCCAAGCGCTTAAGGCCGGGGATCTGTTGGGTGAGGTAGGCAAGACAGGGCGGGCCACCGGGCCCCACCTGCACTGGTCCCTGAGCCTCAATAATGCCCGGGTGGATCCCCGGATCTTCCTGCAGGGCCGGTGAGGCTCATCAGGTGGCTCGATGCCCCTTCGTCTGCACGAGGATCACGCCGAGGATGGCGATGGCACCGCCGAGGATCGTGAGCAGGGCGGGAATCTCGCCCAGCCACACCCAGGCGATGAAACTGGCGATCACCGGGGACAGGTACAGGAAGCTCGAGAGCAGGGAGGCGGGCATCCGGGCGAGGGCGTAGTTCCACAGGACGTACGCGATGGCGGCCGGGAAGATGCCCAGGTAGATCACGGCGAAGGTGGCGGGCGGCGCGGCCACGCGGAATTGCCGGATCAGACCGGGCAGGAAGATGAAGAGGGGAAGGGTGCCCGCCCAGATCGCGTAGCTGGTGAATTCGAGCGCTACATAGCGCCGGAGGCCCTTCTTCGACAGGATGTTGAAGGCGGCCGCCACCACCGCGGACAGCAGGATGAGCAAGGCTCCAGGCGTGAAGTGCAGGCCCCCGCCACCACTGAGGGCGATCAGCGCCACCCCCGCGAAGGCCAGCAGGATGCCGCTCCAGCCCAGGCGCGTCAGCCGTTCCTGCAAGAACATGGCCGAGAGCAGGGCCGTGAACACGGGTGCGGCGGAAATGAGCAGGGAAGCGGCCCCGGCCTGGACCGTCACTTCCCCGAAGTTCAGGGCGACGTGGTAGATGCTGATGCCCAGCAGGCCGGCGAGGCCGATCCCCGGCAGATCGGAGCGGGCCGGCAGGCGCATCCGGGTCGCCAGGCCGTAGAGGGCCAGCGCCGCGGAGGCGGTGCTGAAGCGCAGCAGGGCCAACTCGCCGGGGCCATAGCCATCCGTGCCGATGCCTCCCGAGGGGGTGATCCGCATGCCGGCCCGGATGCCCGCGAAGGCGGAAGCCCACAGCAGCAGCACCCCTGCGATGGCCATCCAGGTCCGGGAATCACGTCTCCAAGTCATGGCTCCAGACTAACGGAGAAGCACTAGGGTCTGTTTTCAAAGTGGATGCGAGCCGCGACGGGTCCAACCGCGTGATCCAGCAAGGATGTGGCCGTAGGGCGACGTGGTTCGTCGTTCAAGGCCGCAGACGCAGCTGGGCGCGCGGCTGGCCCCGTCCCGGAGGTCAAGGGGCGGCGCCCGGCGCGATACTGCGTCAAGCTCCTCGCCAATAGTACCGCTATTGCCATCGTCGCCTTCCTTGCCTCACTTGGGCGGCGCCCCTTGCGCGGCCACACCCCACTCTGAAAACAGACCCTAAGGATGCGGCGCAGGCAATCGCTCCCGCAAGGCGGCGCAGGCTCTGGCCCGGTGGCTGAGGGTATGCTTGGTGCCGCTGGGCAGTTCGCCGAAGGTCTGGTCGAAGCCGTCAGGGATGAAGATGGGATCGTAGCCGAAGCCGTTCTCGCCGCGATGCTCGAAGGCCAAGGTGCCCTCCACGGCGCCGCTGACGGTGAAGGGTTCCCCGTGCAGTCGGCTCGGCATGGGTGTGAAGGCCAGCACGCAGACAAACCGGGCCGTGCGGTCGACGCCTTCGGGCAGCATGGCCAGCAGGCGATGGTTCCTGTCGAGGTAGGAGGGCAGGTCCAGCGCGAAGCGTGCGCTCAGCACGCCGGGGCCACCCCACAGCGCGTCCACGCAAAGCCCCGAATCGTCCGCCAGCACACCATCCACGGACTCGGTGCCGTGCTCAAGCCACCAGGCCCGGGCGCCTTTGGCCTTCTGCAATGCATTGTCCTGAAAAAAGGCGCCCGTTTCCGGGAGTTCGGGCGCATCGGCGGGCCACAGCACGAACTGAAGGTCCGGCAGCAGCGCGGAGAATTCCCGTAGCTTGCCGGCGTTTCGGGAGGCTAGGAGGACCTTCAGCATGGAGGCATCACCTGTTTGCCAAAGACAAAGAATTGATGAAGCGGAGGAAAGCAGAGAGAGGGAGGAGAGCGGAGAAAAGATTGTGAATCACTTCCTCCGCTCTCCTCCGCACCTCCGTTGTCCTCCGCTTATTGATTTTTTTCAGCGCATAGAGTCCCGAGGCGTTCAACATCCGATCACTTCGGTGTACCAGCTGCGGGCCCGTTCGGGGGTCATGGGGCCGTGGACGAGGGCGCGGCCGTCGGCAAACAGGGTGATCTCGTCGGCGCCCTCGCGGCCCTTGAGCATCATCCCCGCCAGCCGCCAGGGGCTGCGGGTGCGGGTCTCCAGGCGGTCCTTCAGGGTCGCGAGGTCCAGCCTTCCCGGCGGGTTCACGCGGATCTGCACCCCCTCGAGGCCGCAGAGGGCACTGGCCTTGAGGCTCCAGCGGGCATCGAGGAATTCGGTGATCCGATCCGTGCAGAAGCGGCAGCGGGTCCTGGGCGGCTTCAGGAACTGGCGTTCGTTGTTCCAGAAATCGAAGCGCACGAGTTCAGCGTGGGCCTGTTTGCCGGTGAGCACTTTCATGGCCTCCAGGGCCGCCCAGCTGCCGATGATGCCCACGGCGGGACCCAGCACGCCTGCGCTGTCGCAAGTATCCACGTCGCCGCCGGCCGGAGGTTCCTCGAGGAGGCAGCGCAGACAGGGGGTATGCGGCGGGTTCAGGGGCCAGACGACGCCTTCGCCGCCGATGGCGCCCGCGTAGATCCAGGGCGTGCCGGTGAGAATGGCCACGTCGTTGATGAGGAAGCGGGCCTCGAAGTTGTCGGTGCCGTCGCAGATGAGGTCGAAGCCCGATAGCAGCTCCCGGGCATTGCCGCTGGTGAGGTCCGCCACGACCGAGTTCAGCTGGATGCCGGAGTTGGCCTCGGCCAGGCGCCCCGCAGCCACCTCGGCCTTGGCCCTGCCCAGGTCGGATTCACCATAGAGCAGCTGGCGCTGAAGGTTGGAAGCTTCCACCAGGTCCCGGTCGATCAGGGTGAGGTGGCCCACGCCGGCCCGGGCCAGCCAGGGCGCGATGACGGAGCCCAGGGCCCCGAGCCCCAGCACCGCCACCCGCTTCGAACGCAGCGCCTCATCGGCCTCGCGGCCGAGATAAAGGCGCTGTTTCGAGTAGCGGTCGGACATGGGGAGTCCTTAATCTTCAAGTCTTCAGTCTTCAGTCTTCAGTCCTCAGTCTAAAAGCAACGGCGCCCCACCGGGGCGCCGCATTGACCATAGACATCTGGCGACGCATGCGCCGCCCGATAGAGACTCAGGACTGAAGACTCAAGATTGAATGCTAGTTTCCGACCTTGGCTCCCTCGGCCATGGCCTTCTCATATTCGGCCTGGAGCCGGCTGGCGTCGGAAATGGCGAACTTGTAGACGTACTCGAAGCGGTCGGCGCCCTTGGTGAGGGCGAGGATCACTTCATAGACACCTTCACCGGTCACTTCGAAGGGGCTGGCGATGACGTTGAAGGTGCCTTCCTTGGCGCCCTCAGGGATCTGAACGTCGCTGTCGCGGATCACGTCCTTGCGGTCGCCGGTGGGGCTCACGATGGAGAAGCCGAACTTGAACTGGCCGTCCATGCGGGAGAAGCGGGTATAGAAGCACACCTTGGGCAGGGTGAAGGGAACCTGGGGCACCACGATGTGATGGTCGTACAGACCCATCAGGGAGGTCTTGCCCCCCATTTCCTGACGGATGTCGTCGCAAAGCAGCGTGAATTCGTGCTTGGGGGCCTTGATCTGAACTTCTTGCATGGGGGCTCCGTAAAGAGGGGGCAGTCTTGGGTGAAGGGAAAGTTTACCCTTGAAGTCGGCCCCATCCAACCCTGGGTTGGTGGGGACACCCGGGAGTCTGCATGCGGCACTGGTTCTTGATTTTATTGATCACCTTGGGTCTCCAGGGTCAAGAGGCCCGGATTCAGATCCTTGGAACCACGGACCTGCATGGACACGTGCGGGCCGAGGACACCTATAGCCTGCAGCCCATGAACCAGGGCTGGGCAAAGGTCACAACTCTGATCCGCCGGCAGAAGGCGCTGAACCCGAACACGATCCTGGTGGATTGTGGGGACACCCTCCAGGGCGAACCGCTTAATTACGTGCGGAATGTGCTGAGAAGGGATCTTCCCGAGCCGAGCATCGCCATCATGGATGCCCTCGGCTATGCGGCGATGGCGGTGGGCAACCATGATTTCGATTTCGGGCTGCCGTTGCTGCGGGAAGTCGAGGGCCAGGCGAAGTTCCCCTTCCTGTCGGCCAATACGGTCGATGCCAAGGGCCAGCAAGGTTTCCAGACCCACACCCTGGTGACAGTGGCGGGCATCCGCGTGGCCATTCTGGGATTCACGACGCCCGGGGTCCCCGCCATGACCGAGCCGGGCAACTACGAGGGGCTGGTCTTCAGAGACATCGTGAGCGTGGCCAAGGTCCTGGTCCCCAAGCTCCGGGGAGAGGACAAGGCCGATGTGGTGATCGTCCTGATGCATTCCGGGCTCGGAGCCCTGGAGGGCCGGGAGGGTGATGAGAACGAGGCCCTGAGATTGGCGGACCAGGTGCCGGGTCTGGATGCCATCTTCACCGGCCACACGCACCAGGCGATCGCAGTCGAGCACAAGGGCATTCCCATCGTCCAGGCCCAGTGCTTCGGCCGGGCCCTGGCCGAGGTGGACCTGGACCTCCGTCAGGAGCGGGGACGCTGGCGGGTGGTGGCCCGCTCGGAGCGCCTGCTGAAGCCCGATGACCAGACGGCCAGCGATCCTGAGGTGCAGCGGCTCACGGCGGACCTCCAGGCCGCCACGGACCGCTACCTGGACACGGCCGCCACGAACCTCTTGGTGGACCTGGACAGCCGCTGGTCGCGCATGGAGGACACGGCCCTCATGCAACTCCTTCACCAGGTGCAGCGCCAGGCCACAGGGGCCCAGCTCTCGGCGGCGGCCTGCCCCGGACCCAAGCTCTTCATTCCCAAGGGACCCACCAGCGTCCGGCAGTTCTATGCACTGGCACCCTTTGAGAACCAGCTGGCCAGGATCCGCGTGACGGGGGACCAGCTGAAGCGGTACCTGGAACACAGCGCACGGCACTACACCCGCAGCTGGGAGCCGGAGCTCTACAACCGGGACGTCCCCTTCTACAACTTCGACGTGGTGGATGGCGTGAGCTACGCCCTGGATCTGGGCCAGCCGGTGGGCAGCCGGGTCCTGAACCTCAGCTACCGGGGGAAGCCCGTAACCCCCGCACAGACCTTCACCCTGGCGATCACCACCTACCGTCTGCGTGGCGGCGGTGGCTACATGGGGGCCATCGGCTTCACGGGCGCCCCTGAGCTGATCACCAAGGTCTCCCAGCGCAACCTGCTCCTCGAGTACGTGCTGGGCCATGCCTCCCTGAATCCCGCGCCCACAAACACCTGGCGCACCATCCCCTACCTGGACCGCGAGCGGGTGCTGAACCTGGCGCACTGAGCGGGCGGCAATCTCCTAAATCTTTGCCGCGAATTCCAGGATCCGCTTCAGCAGCACATCTGGGCTCAGACCTTCTTCGTCCAACAGGCGCTTGGGGTCGCCGTGGTGGACCAGGTGGTCCGGGACGGCGGAGCGGAGCAGAGGGCGGAGGATGCCAGCATCCGCCATGGACTCGGCCACGGCGCTGCCAAATCCGCCCGGAGCGCAGCCTTCTTCAAGCGTCACCACGCCCTTGCAGCGGGTGGCCCAGGCGTGGATGAGAGCTGTATCCAGCGGTTTCAGGAAGCGGGCATTGATGACGGCGCAGGACAGGCCCTTGCCCGCCAGGGTCCCTGCGAGCTTCAGGGCCGGATCCACCATGGAGCCCAGCGCGCAGAGCAGGAGGTCCTCGCCTTCGCGGAGCAGTTCCCCCTTCCCGATGGGCAGGGCCGCGATGGGGTCCTCGAGGGCCACGCCCAGGCCGTTGCCCCGGGGGTAACGGAGGGCGGCCGGGTGGCCGCAGTAGAGGGCCGTCATCAGCATCCGGCGCAACTCGTTCTCGTCCTTCGGCGCCATGAGGATGATATTGGGCAGGCAGCGGAGGTAGGCCAGGTCGTACAGGCCATGGTGGGTGGGGCCGTCGGCGCCCACGATGCCCGCGCGATCCAGGGCGAAGGTCACGGGCAGGTCCTGGATGCAGACATCGTGGGCCACCTGGTCGAAGCCCCGCTGCAGGAAGGTGCTGTAGATGGCGCAGACGGGCCGCATGCCCTGGGCCGCGAGCCCGGCGGCGAAGGTGACGGCGTGCTGTTCGGCGATGCCCACGTCGAAGCAGCGGTCCGGGAAGGCCTTCTGGAAGAAGTTCATGCCCGTGCCGTCCAGCATGGCGGCAGTGATGCCCACGATCTTCTCGTCGTTCCTGGCCAGCTCGACCAGGGTCTTGCCGAACACGCTGGTGTAGCTCGGCGAGGAGGGCTTCGTCGGATCCACCACGACCTTGACCATCTCGCCGGCTTCCGCGTCGAAGGCGGTGACGCCGTGCCACTTCAGGGGATCCAGCACGGCGGGCTCGTAGCCGTAGCCCTTCTTGGTCTGCACGTGCAGCAGGACCGGGCCGTCCTTCATCTTCTCCTTGGCCTCGACGAGGGCCTTGGAGGTGGCGTTCACATCGTGGCCGTTGACAGGCCCCATGTAGCGGAAGCCCAGGTCCTCGAAGAGCAGGCCGGGCACCATGAGCCGCTTGAAACTCTCCTCGCTCCACTTGGCGGCCTTGGCGACCCCCTTGCTCAGGCCCTCGAGGGGGATGGCCCGGATGGCGTGCTCGATGCGATCCCGCCACCGGTGGTAGTACTGGCCGGACATGATCTGGTTGAGGTAGCCCTGGAGCGAGCCCACGTTGGGGTTGATGCTCATGTCGTTGTCGTTGAGGATCACCAGGAAGTTCTTCGTCTCGAGGTAACCCGCCTGGTTCAGGGCCTCGAAGGCCATGCCGGCCGTCATGGAGCCATCGCCGATGACGGCGATGCAGGCATGGTCCTGATGCTGGAGATCCCGGGCCTTGGCCATGCCGAGCGCCGCGGAAATGCTGGTGCTGGCGTGGCCGGCGCCGAAGTGGTCGTAGGGGCTTTCATCCCGCTTGAGGAAGCCGGACAGCCCATGGTGCTGGCGCAGGGTGGGAAAGCGGTCCTTGCGGCCTGTGAGGATCTTGTGGGGATAGGCCTGGTGGCCCACATCCCACACGATGCGGTCCTGCAGGAAGTCGAAGTTGTGGAAGAGCGCCACGGTGAGTTCGACGGTGCCGAGGTTCGAGCTGAAATGCCCGCCGGTTTCCGATACCGAGGCGATCAGGAAGGCACGGACCTCCATGGCCAACTGTTCCAGCTGCACCGGCGTGAAGTGCCTCACCTGCTGGGGGGCGGCCAGGGAATCCAGCAGCGGATAGAGGCTGGCGGGGGTCGTCACGAGGGGGCCTACTTGGCCCGCAGCGCCAGGTATCGCGCCCAGGCTGCCAAGGAATTCCGGTTGGGAAGGGATGCTAGATGACATAGGGCGGTCTCGGTGGCTTCTTCAAGGGCTTTGCGTGCTCCGTCCAGGCCCAGGAGGGAGGGGTAGGTGATCTTACCCCTGCCCGCATCTTTTCCGGCGCGCTTGCCCAGATCCGCGTCCGTGGCAGTGGCATCCAGAATGTCATCCTGGATCTGGAAAGCCAGTCCGATGGCCTCACCGTAGGCCCTTAGGGCGGACCGTTCCACAGGGGCCGCTCCGCCCAGCACCGCACCGATCTCGACCGCTGCGCGCAGCAGGGCGCCGGTCTTCAGGCGGTGGATGAGGCGGAGGTGATCCAGATCGTAGGCGGCCAGCGTCTCGCCCTCTAAGTCCAGGGCCTGCCCGCCCGCCATGCCCCGCCAGCCGGCTCCCTCTGCGAGCAGGGCCAGGGCTTCGGCGCGCTTCCCAGGGTCCAGGTCGGCGGCGGCCAGCACCCCGAAGGCCTCGGTCAACAGGGCGTCGCCCGCGAGGACCGCGTGGCCCTCCCCGAAGACCTTGTGGTTGGTGGGTCGTCCTCGACGCAGATCATCGTCGTCCATGGCCGGCAGGTCGTCGTGGATCAGCGAGTAGGTGTGGACGTATTCCAGCGCGAGGGCGCCGGGCAGCGCCTCGGCCGAGGTGCCGCCGACGGCTTCGCAGGCCAGGATGCAGAGCACGGGGCGCACCCGCTTGCCGCCGGCCTCCAGGCTGTAGCGCATGGCCTCGCCGAGCTGCATGGCATCGCCCTGTCGGAATGGGACTGTCAGCTCCGCGTCCAGGAGCGGGATCAGCCGGTCCCGATCGGCCTGGACCTGGGCAGAGGCCTCGCTCACCGGGACCCCTTGGCCTCGTCCAGGGGTTCCGCGCGGTACTCGCCACCCAGGCCGGCCTTCAGGACCTCGACCCGGCGCTGGGCCTCGGCCAGCTGCTTCTGGAGGCCCTGGCTCAGCTGCACGCCCTCCTCGAAGCGGGCCAGGGCGTCCTCCAGACTGAGACTGCCGGATTCGAGCTGCTGCACCAGCGTCTCGAGCCGGTCCAGGCCATCGTCGAAGGAGGGTTGGGTGCTCATGGGGAATCCAAGGAAAGGGGCCCGCGAGGGCCCCGACCAGTCTAGGGGAAACCCTGGCTCAACGCTTGCCCTTCATCGCGTTCTTCATCTCCTTGCCACCATCTTTCATGGTGTAGTCCGAGGGCAGCGCCCAGGTGGCGTCGGGGATGGGTGCGGTGGAGATGGCCGTCGCCTCGGTGGTGAGGTCCATGCCCATGAGGCCGGTAATGTGGGTGCGGAGGGGCACGCCCTTGAGGCGGGCCGTTTCCTCATAGACCCGCTTGAACAGGACCCCGGCCTGTCCGGGCATCCGGTTCAGCATGGACATGGCCTTCGCGTAGTCCTTGATGGGGATATGGAGAGAGGGATCCACACTCAGTTCCTCGATCATCTTCCCCAGGGTGATCCGGACCTTTTTGCAGGGACGGCCGAGGATTGTGTCCATCCCGAGCTGTTCCACTTTCACCTCGGAGACGTCGCCAAACATCATTTTCGTCACCATCTCCGGCATGCCGGCCATCTGCTCCTCCATGGCCTGCATGGCGTCCTGGATGTCCTGGAAGGTCATTTTGGTGATGACCTTCTTGCCATGGTCGATGCTGTAAATGACCTCCTGCCCATAGTCCACGAAACTGTCGGTCTTCGCCCCGGCGTGGTTGACGCGCATCTTGCTGGCGCTGAAGTACTGGACCTGGGTTCCTTCCTTGGCCGCGGTGCCCTTACCTGTGACCTGGCTGGTGATGGTGAGATCACTGGCCACGAGGGTGGCAACCGATAGGATGGCGATAAAAACAGAGGCCACAACGGTTTTCATGGGAACGCTCCGGGGGTTTGGAATTCAGAGCATACGCCGCGACCCTTACCGAAGCCAGGGCACTTTGAGGTACCTTCAAGGTGGGGGTGTTCATGGCCCGGGTACTCGTGGTGGATGACAGCAAGGAGACCTGTGAGTTCCTGGAGGAGCTCCTAGGCACCATGGGGCTCGAGGTCATCAAGGCCACCCATCCCGACCGGGCCATTGAACTATTGCATCAAGAGCCTTTCGACCTGTTGCTCTCGGATATCAACCTGGAGGCCAAGAAGGACGGGTTGGATCTGCTGAGAGAGGCCAAACCCCTGGGCGTGGACACGATCCTGCTTTCGGGTTTCGGCACCCTGGAGACGGCCATCGAAGCCGTCCGGGAAGGAGCTTTCGACTTTCTGAGCAAACCTTGGAACAACGAGGAGCTGAAGGCCCTTGTGACCCGCGCCATTGCCCGCCGACAGTCCAGTGGCCAGGGAGTGGCGCAGGGGGCCTCCCCCAAAGGGAGACGAAGCCTGATGATCGGCTCGAGCCCAAGGATGATGGCCGTCTACAAGACCATCGCGAGTCTGCAGAACAGCCGGGCCACAGTGCTCATCACCGGCGAGAGCGGGACGGGCAAGGAACTGGTGGCCCGGAGCATTCACTTGTCCAGTGACCGCCGGGACCGGGCCTTCGTGGCGGTGAACTGCGGCGCGCTGACGGAGACGCTCCTGGAATCCGAGCTGTTTGGCCATGTGAAGGGCTCTTTCACCGGTGCTATCGGCGAGAAGCCCGGCCTTTTCGAAGAGGCCTCCGGCGGAACGATCTTCCTGGATGAAATCGGCGAGACGAGCCAAAGCTTCCAAGTGAGGCTGCTCCGGGTGCTGCAGGAGCAGGAGATCCGCCGGGTCGGCGGCAACAAGACCATCAAGGTGGACTCCCGGGTGATCGCGGCTACCAACCGTGATCTGCAGGTGATGGTCAAGGCCGGGACCTTCCGTGAGGATCTGTATTATCGGCTCAGCGTCGTGGAACTGGCCGTGCCTTCCTTGCGGGATCGACGGGAGGATATCCCGGCCCTGATCGACCACTTCCTTTCGGAGTTCGGACGCAAGGATGAGCAAACTTATCAATTGCATCCTGAAGCCCGACGGGTTCTCGAGGCGTATTCCTGGCCGGGGAATGTGCGCGAACTGAGCAATGCCGTGGAGAATCTCACCCAGCTGAGCCGAGGTCTGGAGATCACCGTGGACGATCTTCCGGCCAAGATCCAGGCGGATGTGCTTAAAAAAGCGCTGCGTAGGCCGGAACCCGGCGACGAGGTTCCTTCGATCATCGAGGATTGGCCCACATTGGACGAACTGGAGCGGCGGTACATCCAAGTCCTGGTGGGAAAGCATAAGGAAAAACAGCGCATCGCTGAAATCCTGGGGGTGGATCGGACCACCCTCTATCGGAAGCTAAAGCGGTATGGATTCCATGAGGGAGATTAGCTGACTCCCAGAGCCAGAATCGTCGCAGCCTGCCACAGGTTGCAGAACGCAACGGGGTAGAGCCAGGTAGCTAAAATTTAAGTTGTTTATTTTGAATAATTTAACTTTGGCCCCAAATATGCTTTCTCTAGAGCGATTCCGGCCGTGCCGGATAACCCCAGGGAGAACCCCATGAAGAAGCTTGCCGCGCTGCTTATCGCCGCCGCTCTGATCAGCCCCGTCTTCGCCGAAGAGGCCAAGAAGCCTGAAGTGAAGAAGACCGAGAAGGTCGAAGTCAAGAAGACCGAAGTCAAGAAGGTCGATGGCAAAAAGGTCGAAGTCAAGAAGACCGAAGTCAAGAAGGAAGAGCCCAAGAAGGCCCTGACCGCCGAAGAGAAGAAGGCTGAAGTCGCCCCCACCCCTGCCAAGGCCGAGAAGAAGGCTGCCAAGGCCGAGAAGAAGGCTGCCAAGGCTGAGAAGAAGGCTGCCAAGACTGAGAAGACCGCTGCCAAGGCTGAGAAGACCGCTGCCAAGGCTGAGAAGACCGCTGCCGAGCCCAAGAAGGCCCTGACCGCGGAAGAGAAGAAGGCTGAAGCCCCCGCCGCCCCCAAGGCCGAGAAGAAGGCCAAGAAGGCGAAGAAGGCCCCCAAGAAGGCCGCTGCTGCTCCTGCTGCCGAGCCCAAGAAGGCCCTGACCGCGGAAGAGAAGAAGGCTGAAGCCCCCGCCGCCCCCAAGGCCGAGAAGAAGGCCAAGAAGGCGAAGAAGGCCCCCAAGAAGGC
>Ga0182021_10000398_pt1 | contig 45723 bp, 40 predicted proteins | sample 612E3MmetaG_FD_120493 | JGI IMG/M metagenome (GOLD analysis project Ga0182021, IMG submission 120493) | Permafrost microbial communities from Stordalen Mire, Sweden - 612E3M metaG (Illumina Assembly) | ecosystem: Environmental > Terrestrial > Soil > Wetlands > Permafrost | place: Sweden... | reverse complement strand
CGGCATCCTGGAAGCCAAGAAGATCGCCGACCTGGCCGCTCAACACAGCATCGCAACCTGTTTCCACAACCACAACAACCCCACCACGCTTTTCGCCGCGGTGCATGCGGCCGCGGCCGCGGAGCAGTTCATGGCTCTCGAATTCCATAACTGCGACAACATGGATGAATTCCTGTCCGTGGTAACGGGCGCGCCCAAGCCGATTATCAACGACGGCTTCGTGACGGTGCCGGATCGCCCGGGCCTGGGCTTCGATTACGACATGGAAGCGCTCAAGAAGTGGGTCAAGCAGCCGGGCTTCTTCGATCCGACCAAAGAGTGGGACAACGAACGTTCTTTCGACGGCCAGTTCATGTAGCCGCGCCAGGACCTGCGAGCCTGGTCCGGCGACAGCCGCACCGGCCTAGAGTTCGAGAACCAGGCGCAGGCCTTCATCCACCGAGCCCTGCAGGCGCGGCGGAAGCGTGCCTGCGCGCTCGGTCAGGAAACTGCGGTCGAGCGTGAGAAGCTGCGAAACATTCACAACGGAGTCGCGTGGCAGGCCCGTGGAACGCGCGGGCAATAGGACATTACCGGGCATATCGGCCAGTTCTAAGTCGCTGGTAATCGCGGCCACGATTGCCGTTTGGATGCGGCTGCGGTTGAAAGAGTCGGCTTGCACCACTAGGACCGGCCGCCGATACCCAGGCTCGGAGCGGCGAGGTTTGGCGAGATCGGCCCACCAGATCTCTCCCCGCCGAATCTCGTCCATCTCTACCAAGAGTCCTTTTCGAGGGATCTAAACTGGGCGCGACGCAATGCGGAATCCACCTTCGCGGGCCGGCGCGAATACACTTCATTCAGGCGTTCGGTGACCGCACCCCCGTGCTGCCGGCTCAGAAACTCCGAGATTGCCGTGGCGTACAGTTTACTTCTCGAAACGCGGAGGCGGTGGGCGGCAGCTTCGGCCAGACGGAAAAGGTCGTCGGGTACCGAGACGGCAGTCTTCATGCTTCCAGTATAACCCGAGTTATACCCGACCGGCTCACATTCGTGGCGGCCCTGGCGAGCCTCGCGCCGGCGCGGAGCGAGTAGGGGGCGTGGACGGATTACCCATCCGCCGCGGACTGCCGGTCTGCCCCGCAGTGCGGCAGAGCCGCAACGAGTGGTGGCGGTTCTCCGCGGTCGCGGCGGGCGCGTACAAGGGCGGCAGGCGGATTAACAATCCGCCGGACCCAGAGGGTACCCCTAACAACCTGCCCCACAAAAGCAAATCGTCGTACTACATTACCGCTCGGCGCGCTGCAGCAACTTCCCGCGCGAATCCAACAACTCAACGCTGAGCGGCATCTTGCCCGCGGCGTGGGTGGAGCACGACAGGCACGGATCGAAGCAGCGGATGGCCGCTTCCACGCGGTTCAGCATGCCTTCCTGCAAGGTCCGGGAAGACACAAAGCGGCGCGCCGTCGTCGTAGTACCTTACCGCTCCCGGCGCTGCAGCAACTTCCCGCTCGAATCCAACAACTCAACGCTGAGCGGCATCTGGCCCGCGGCGTGAGTGGAGCACGACAGGCACGGATCGAAGCAGCGGATGGCCGCTTCCACGCGGTTCAGCATGCCTTCCTGCAAGGTCCGGGAGAAGACGAATCGGCGCGCCGTCTGCTCCACCGCCAGGTTCATGGCGAGGTTGTTCTGCGAGGTGGCGATCAGCAAGTTCACCTTCTCGATGAGGCCGTTGTCGTCCACCTGGTAGTGATGGAACAGCGTGCCGCGCGGCGCTTCGCAGCAGCCGATCCCCTCACTGTGATTCTGCCCCGCTTTGGCGAGCACGTGCTCTCCCAGCAGGTCCGGTTCGGCGGTCAATTGGTCGATGCGTTCCACGGCGTGCAGCATTTCGATGAGGCGCGCCAGGTGGTAGTGGAAGGACTGGCACACGGCCCCCGCGGAGCGCTGCTTGAACTCGTGCATCTCGCGATCGGCCCGCTCGGTGCCCGCGGACTTGGCAATGTTGAGGCGCGCCAGCGGTCCCACGCGATACTTGCCGCCGGGATAGCCCAGCGGTTTGTAGTAAGGGAACTTCATGTAGGACCACTCCTCGCTGGCCTCGCCGAGGAAGGTGGCGTAGCGTTGCGGGTCGAGGCCGTCGGCCAGGGTGTTGCCTTCGCCGTCCACGATGCGTATGACGCCGTCGTAATATTCCAGCGTTCCCTCGGGCGACACCAGGCCCAGGAAGAGAGTGGGGAAATTGCCGATGTGCTCGATCTCGACCGCGAAGGAATCCAGCAACCCCTTGAGGCGGCCGAGCGCCATCTCGATGGATTCGATGCCTTCGGCCACCCATCCGCGGATCTCGTCGCGCGCGGCCGCGGTTACGGCCGTGAGCACGCCGCCGGGAGCGCCCCAGGCGGGGTGAATGCGTTTGCCGCCCACCAGCTCGATAATGCGCTGCCCAAACTGGCGCAGGCGGATGCCGCGGCGCGCGAAATCGAGGTCGTGTTCCACCAGCCCGAAGATGTTGCGCTTCTCGGGAGGGGAATCCATGCCCAGCAGCAGGTCGGGTGCGGAGAGGTGGAAGAAGCTCAAGGCGTGGGATTGCAGCAACTGCGCGTAGTTCACCAGGCGGCGCTGCAAGACGGCCGCTTGCGGCACGTCCACTCCCAGCAGCGCGTCGCCGGCCTTGCAACTGGCCAGCACGTGGCTCACCGGGCAAATGCCGCATACGCGCGACATCAGGCCGGGCATCTCGTGGAAGGGGCGTCCCTCGCAGAGTTTCTCAAAGCCCCGGAACTCGGTCACATGAAACTGCGCCGACCGCACTTCGCCGGAATCGTCCAGATAGATGGAGATCTTGGCGTGCCCTTCAATTCGGGTTACGGGATGAATTACAATGCGCTCGGCCATTTATCCGAACCTCCCATCGAGAGCCGGCGTGCGGCCTTCCAGCAAAGCCGTCACGAATTCGTAAATCGCATCCGCCGAAGGCGGGCAGCCGGGAATGAAATGATCCACCTTGACGACTTCGTGCACCGGCCGCACGCGCTCCAGCAATCGCGGCACGGCGCCGTTGCCGTATGGAATGCCGATCACCACGGTGGCGGTCTGGCGGTACGCGCGGTCGAGCACATCCTCCAACTTGAAAATGTTACGCATGGCGGTGACGTTGCCGGTGACCGCGCAATCGCCCAACGACACCAGAATTTTGGTGCGCCGCCGGACAGTCTGGATATGCTCCAGGTGCTCGTAGTTGGCGACCGCGCCTTCCACCAGGGTGATATCGGTCTCCGGAAAATCCTTGTAGTCGGTGATCGGCGACGCGCAAAGCTCTACGCGGCCGGCCAGCGCGATCAACCGCTCGTCGAGGTCGAGGAACGACATGTGGCACCCGGAACAGCCTCCGAGCCATACCGTCGACAGCCGCGGTTTTCGGCTTATCCGATCCATTGTTTCTTCTCCCGCGCGGTGACGATGTATTTGAGGAACCCGCGATCCTTGCGCATTTCGGCCACCGTGCGGCCCTTGTCGAAGAGCGCTCCAGTGGGGCATACCTGCACGCACTTGCCGCAACTGGTACAGGTATCGGACTTGCCCCAGGGCTCGCCCAGATCGGTGATGACGTGGGAGCCGGTACCGCGGCCGGAAACATCCCAGGTGTGGGCGCCCTCCACTTCGTCGCACACGCGCACGCAGCGCGTGCACAGAATGCAGCGATTCTGGTCGATGCCGAAGCGCTCGTGGCTGGTATCCACGGGAAGCGAGGGGAACTGGTAGCGCAGCCGGACGTGGTCGATGCCCATCCTCCTGGCCAGGTCCTGCAGCTCGCAAGCCCCGTTGGCGACGCACACCGCGCACACGTGATTGCGCTCCGCCAGCAACAACTCCACTATCAATTTTCGGTGGGCCTGGAGTTTGGGCGTGTCGGTGTGCACCTTCATGCCCTCCTCCACCGGCGTGAGACAGGCGGCCTGCAATTTCCGCTGGCCTTCCACCTCCACCATGCACAGCCGGCAGGCGCCCACGTCGCTTATACCTCCGATGTGGCACAGGCGAGGGATGTGAATCCCGTGTTCCCAGGCCACCGAGAAGATGGTCTCGCCGGAGAGCCCGGTGATCATCCGGCCGTCGATTTCGAGAGTCTTGACGCTCATGCGAGGGCCTCCTTTCCGGCATGCGCCGTGGTACAGTGTCCCGACGGGCAGCGCCCCTCGCGTATGTGCGCTTCGTACTCCTGCGGGAAGTACTTCAGCGTGCTCAACACCGGGTTGGGCGCGGTCTGCCCCAGGCCGCACAGGCTGGTCTCGCGCAGCAGCTCGCACAGCGACTTCAGCATTTCGAGATCGTCCGCGCCGGCGTCCCCGGTGGTGATGCGGCGCAGGATGTCGTACATCTGCACGGTGCCCGCGCGGCAGGGAATGCATTTGCCGCAGGATTCCTCCATGCAGAACTCCATGAAGAAGCGCGCCACGTCCACCATGCAGGAAGTCTGGTCCATGACGATCAGGCCTCCGGAACCCATGATGGAGCCGATGCGCGCCAGCGATTCGTAATCCACCGGCAGATCCAGGAACTGCTCCGGAATGCAGCCGCCGGAGGGTCCGCCGGTCTGCGCGGCCTTGAATGTACCGTTCGGAATACCGCCGCCGATATCGAAGAGGATCTCCCGCAGCGTGGCCCCCATGGGCACTTCGATAAGCCCCGTGTTGACGATCTTGCCGGCCAGCGCGAACACCTTGGTTCCCTTGCTGCCGGCGGTCCCGATGGAAGAGAACCACTCGGCGCCGCGCTCGACGATAGCCGGTATATTGGCGAAGGTCTCGACATTGTTGATCAGGGTGGGCGCTCCCCACAGTCCCGATTCCGGCGGATAGGGCGGGCGCTGCCGCGGCTGGCCGCGCTTGCCTTCGATGGAAGCGATGAGGGCGGTCTCTTCGCCGCACACAAAGGCGCCGGCGCCGATGCGCACGTCGATGCGGAACTGGAAGCCCTGCTCCAGCACGCGGCTACCCAGCAGGTGTTCGCGCTCGGCCTGCTTGATGGCGGTCTGCAGCCGCTGAATCGCCAAACCGTACTCGCCGCGCACGTAGATGTAGCCCTGCTGCGCGCCGACGGCGTAGCCGGCGATGGCCATGCCTCGAGCACGCGGTGCGGATCGCCCTCGAGTACGCTGCGATCCATGAACGCGCCGGGGTCGCCCTCGTCGGCGTTGCAGACGATGTACTTGATGGGGGCGGACTGCTTGGCCACCAGCTCCCATTTGAGGCCGGTGGGGTAGCCCGCGCCGCCGCGTCCGCGCAGCCCGCTCTTCTTAATCTCGGCGACGGTTTCGCGCGGCGTCAGCTCGTTGAGCGCCTTGGCCAGCGATTGGTAGCCGCCCGCGGCGATGTAATCGGCGAGCTTCTCCGGGTCCACCCGGCCGCTGTTGGCGAGCACAACTTTGACCTGCCTGGTGAAGAACGGCGCATCCAGATCGATGGCGCGCGCGGCCAGCGGCTGCCGGTCGATGGGGTTGGGGCCGACCAGTGCCGGTGCGTCGGCGGCCGTCACGTTGCCATAGAGATGGCGATCGGCCGAGCTGAGCACCAGCGGCCCCTTGCTGCACAGGCCCATGCACCCCGTGCCACAGACCTCCACTTTCCCTTCGCGGCCCTGGGCCTTGATCTCGGAGGCGATGGCGTTGCGCAGGCCATCGGCGCCGCAGGAGGCGCATCCGGCGGCGGTGCAACACATGATCCGGTTCTCAAGCGACTTCTGCCGCGCGAGTTCCTCGGTTTGTTTCTCGGACAGGTCTTCGACTGTCATTGGACACCGATGCTTTCCAGTTGCCGGTCGAGCATCTGGGGAGTGACCCGCGCCAGCACGCCGCCGTCGTAAATCACCGCCGGCGCCAGGCCGCAGGAACCGATGCAGCGCGCCGTTTCGACGCTGACCTTGCCATCGGCGGTAGTGTGCCCCGATTTGCAGCAGCGGTGCTCGAGCGTTTCGATCAGGCCCAGCGCGCCGGCCACGTAGCAGGCCGTGCCCAGGCAAACCGTGAATGTGTGCTCGCCCTTGGGTTTCAGCGAAAAGAAATGGTAGAAGCTCGCGACCCCCAGGACCCGGCTCGGAGGCAGGCGCAGCTTATGCGCGATGGTCTTGAGCAGCGGCGGCGAAAGAAAGCCGAACAGCTCCTGGGCGGTATGCAACACCTCGATGAGCGCGTCGCCGGAATACTGGTAGCGCGACATGGCGCGCTCCAGCAATTTCTCGCGGTTATCTCGTACAGGAGCGGCAGGCGGGCTGACGGACAATTAGGACCTCCCTCATTCTGCACACAATTATAACGCAATTTGGGATTAAGAGTCTAATATCCGAAATACGCCTAAGTTCGGAGAAAGGCGGCGAAACTCCCTTAGTACGGGATTTTCGAAGCCAGCCGCCGAATTGAACCGGCCTGTGGAGTTGTCATTTAAGCCGTCATAAGTCATTATTTTTAAGTTAGTTAGGAATTCCCTATGAAGCTGGGTGACGCATCTGAAGGGACTTTTTTGCAAGATGCGTCTCCCTGGGCGGGCGATGGGGATGTGGAGAGCGAAAGGGCCGATCACAGCGGGCACAGGAGCCTCCCGATTCTGGTATAGCAGGCCAGAGCCAGGCTGACGGGTTCTGAAACCGGAAGTCGTTGAAACGATTAGCAAGATTCGGGAAAGAATCTGGTCACCGAAAAGGGTCCGCTGAGTTTCGCGGCGCGAGGAGGCCGGGGCGCAGGATAGGCGCGACCGCCGCGAAATCGAGTAAACCGTCCGGCGAACCAGACCGCAATGTGAGGCCGACTCTTAAATGGGTCTTGTTCTCGTGCGAGGTGGGTTGTTGTGAGAGCGGTAAGGGGTGGCGATGGGGATGTTGGCCGGCAGCGGGACGAAGTCGGGGTATCGGAAGCGCGATTATTTCGCAGTCCCGTCAGAGAGCGGTTGGCACGGTTACGCCGTAACCGCGTCCATCACCGCGGCCAGGGCGTGAACGACCGAGGCAATCCGCACGGCCGCCAGAATGGTATCCTCGCCGACGCCCTTTTCGCGCAGCACCTTCTCGTGCGATTCGACGCACACGCCGCAGCCGTTGATGGCTGAAACGGCCAGGCACCACAGCTCGAAATCCACCGGGTCGCTGCCGTGCGTGCGGATTACCTGCATGCGCAGGCGGGCCGGCATGGTGCCGTATTTTTCGTTGCCGCTGAGATGGCGAAAGCGGTAGAAGATGTTGTTCATCCCCATGACCGCGGCGGCCGCCTTGGCGGCGAAGAGCGCTGGCTCGTCCAAATGCCGGGACGCTTCCGCCAGTACCGCTTCGAGCACGCGCGGGTTGCGGGACGCCACGGCGGAGCACACGGCGGTGCCCCAGGTTTGCCGTTCGGTCATTTCCGTCTGCCGCAGCACGGAGCCCATGTTGAGCTTGAGATCCTTGGCGTACTCCGGGCAGGATTCCAATAGTTGTTCGAGTTCCATGGATTAGGGAGTGGGCAGGCGGGGGTACTTTCTGGGTCCGCCTGCCCCACCTTTTCGTTTACACCTTCAGAACCGCGTCGCCCTTCTGCCAGTTGCAGGGGCACAGCTCATCGGTCTGCAGCGCATCCAGCACGCGCAGCACTTCCTGCGGATTGCGGCCCACCGAGAGGTCGTTCACCGACACGAACCGGATGATGTTTTCGGGATCCACCACGAAAGTGGCGCGCTGCGCGACGCCTTCCTTGGGGTCGAGAATGCCCAAGGCCGCGCATAGCTCGCGTTTGATGTCCGCCAGCATGGGGAACGGCAGGTCCTTCAGGTCCGCGTGATGCTGCCGCCAGGCCAGATGCACAAACTCGGAATCGGTGCTGCCGCCGAGAACCTGCGCGTCGCGATCCTGGAACTCGTGGTTGAGCTTGCCGAAGGCCGCGATCTCGGTGGGGCAGACGAATGTGAAGTCTTTGGGCCAGAAGAAGTAGACCTTCCACTTGCCCTGATAGTCCTTGCCCGTAATGGGCTGAAAAGCCTTACCCTTATCGATGCTTACCGTCGCCGTGAGGGAAAAGGCCGGAAACTGCTCGCCAACTCCTAACATGTATGACTCTCCATTTAGGTTTGATGCAGCAGATCGATTTTGGCAGCAAGAATAAAGTCGCTCTCCGTCAAGCCGTCGATTTTGTGGGTCCAGATTTCGACCTCGACCTTTCCCCACGCCAGGTAGAGGTCGGGATGGTGCCCCTGCTCTTCGGCGAGGGAGCCCACCTGGTTGACAAAGTCCAGGGCCGTCTTGAAATCGGAGAATATGTAGGTGTTCGACAGATGGTGCTCGGCCACCACGTGCCAGCCAGGCAACTGCGCCTGCATCTTCCGCAGCTCTTCGCCCTTCAACGCCGGCACACCACCCCGGCACGGTACGCACTGCTTTTCGGCTAAACCCACTTTTTGCCCTCCTCGCTCAGCGTCCCGACGACCCGAACCCGCCCGTCCCACGGAGCGAATCGGCCAGATCGCCTTCTTCCCACTCTACCGCTTCGTAGCGCGACACAATCATCTGGGCGATGCGGTCGCCGGCGTGGATGGTGTAGGGCTCGCGCCCCAGGTTCAGCAGAATCACACGCACTTCGCCGCGATACCCCGGGTCGATGGTGCCCGGCGCATTGGGCATGGTGATGGCGTGGCGCAGCGCCAGCCCGCTACGCGGCCGCACTTGCGCTTCGCAGCCCGGGGGCGCCTCTATAACAAGGCCGGTGGGGACCAGTTGCGGGACGCCTGGCTCCAGGGTGACGTCCTCCACGGAGTGCAGGTCCATGCCGGCATCCTCGCGCGGTCCGTGGGCATAAGTAGGAAGAATGGCGGCCGGATGAACTCGTTGAATTCTGATGAGCATCTGTTTCCGTTATCATAGCGTCTTGAACCCCACCAAACGCGTCATCACCGTGGCGCCCATGCCGCCCGAGAAGAGCGCCTACGCGCTGGCCCGCTACAGCCGCTCGCCCGATTCCATTCGCGATTCCATCGATTGGGTGCGCCGTCACGACTCGCAGAAGTTCCTGGAGAGTTTCTATTTCCAATACGGCCACGCTTCCATCGCCGACCTGGGCCACACGGTGATGTGCTTCGAGGGCATCTCCGAGCTGGCCGCCACCGAAATTGAAGAGGAGCCGCTCTGGGACGGCCAGGCGAAATCTTCGCGCTACCAGGATTTTTCGCGCTCCGGCTTCGTCACGCCGCCGGAGTTTGCAGAGGACGACGCTGAAGCCTACCGGGGGGCGGGCGAAGCTCTGCTGGCGGCCTACGGCAAGGTGAACGAACTCGCGCTGGCGCGCCTCGCGGAGACCCTGCCCCTCCCGGACGACATGAAGCCGGACGCCTACCGGCGCAACCTCGCGGCGCGGGCTTTCGACGTGGCGCGGTATCTACTTTTCTGGGGCGTGCCCACCAACGTCGGGCAAGTCACCACCATCCGCACGCTGGAAAAACAGATCCGCCGCTTGCGGGCGTCGGAGTATGCGGAAGTGCGCGAGTTGGGCGCGGAGATCGCACAAGCCTGTGCGGCGGAACCGGATTGCCGCTGGGACCTGGATGCGGCGGCCGAACCGCTGGCGCCCACGCTCGCCCGCCACGCCGAACCCGACCAGCACGCCGTGCGTTCGCGCGAAGACCTGAAGCGCTGGGCGGAACAGAACCTGCCCCCCGCCGCCGGTACCGCGCCCGAGCGCGTGGACCTGCTGCACCCCACCGACACGCCGGCGGACATCGCCGCCACGCTGCTCTACCCGGTGACGGACCGCCCCTTCCGCGAGCTGTACGAAATCGCGCGCGGATGGAGCGCCGCCCAGCGCGCCGAGGTGATGGACACTGCGCTCCGCTCGCGCACCGCGCGCGACGAAATCCTGGCCGGTTTCCGCGGCGGCCTGTACGCCTACGATTTCGTCATCGATATCGGCGCTTATCGCGATCTGCACCGCCACCGCCGCTGCCAGAAGTTTCGCCAGCCCTACAACGGGAACCTGGGTTACGATACGCCCAAGCTGGTGGCGGAGTGCGGGGCGGCGGAGATCTACGATTCCGCCATGCGCTCCGCTTTCGACGCCATGCGCCGCCTGCCCGCGCCAGCCGCGCACTACCTGCTGCCGTTCGGCGCGCGCTCGCGCTTCCTCTTCAAGATGGATTTCGCCGAAGCCGAATACATCGCGCGGCTGCGCAGCGGCGTGAAGGGCCACTTCAGCTATCGCGAAATCGCCTGGGAGATGAAGCGCAAGATGGAGCAGGCGGAACCCGAGTTGGGCCGCCTGATGGAAGCTACGCCACCGTGGGTGGAAGACCCGCTGCGGCGATAGGGGGCACTGCCATCAGCTACCCTTTAGAAGGAATATGGCGAAGAGAACAGCAGAGCAATCCCTGGTCCCCGTCGAGGTTATAGAGAAGCGCATTCTCCTTATCCGCGGGCACAAGGTAATGCTGGACAGCGATCTGGCGGAGCTTTACCAGGTGCCGACGAAGTCGCTCAACCTGGCGGTCAAGCGGAATGCCGCCCGCTTCCCCGATGATTTCATGTTCCGTCTGACCCAAGCGGAGGCTGATTTGAGGTTTCAAATTGAAACCTCAAAGAGGAGGGGCGGGCGGCGTTACCTGCCGTACGCCTTCACCGAGCAGGGCGTCGCGATGCTCTCGAGCGTTCTCCACAGCACCCGTGCCGTTCAGGTGAACATCGCCATCATGCGCACATTCGTGCGCCTACGGCAGATTCTCGCCACGCACAAGGATATCGCGGAGAAACTCCAGGCCATGGAGCGCAAATACGACAAGCGTTTTAGGGTGGTTTTCGAGATTCTACACCGTCTCATGGCGTCACCTCCAGAGGGGCCGAAACGTCCTATCGGCTTCGTGTCCGGTGGCCGGAAGTGACTCGGTCTCCACACGAGGCCTTCAGAATCGCCTTCCCATCCGCTTCGGGTAGCTTGATCGGCAGGAAGCAGCCCTGCGGATAGAGGTAGTCTTCTCCCGACTCGTCGACAATGCGGATTTGCCCGTGGCGCGCGGCGGCCGGATCGGGCGTCACGCGGTAAATCTTCCGGAGTTCCAACGAAGCCGGGTAGTCCCGATTGTCGATGCACACCGCGAATTGCGGCTCGCTTTGTTTTCCGCGGCCCATGAGATGACTCCAGAATACGCTTGATCTTGAATCGGCGCTCACATCGGCAGGGTCTTGGCAGTCTCGTTTGCGAGCACTATGACATCGGCCCACGGAGTGTACCCACCCCAAGTGTCGTCCAAGCCAGCCTTCTTTTCCCGGAATTCCGGCAGCTTAGAGAGGACCAGCTTGGGTGTCGGGGGCGGTACCGCGTCTTTTCGGGTGGCCAGCCAAGCCATGACCGCGGACGTGACCTTTTCGACCGAGCCGTCGTGCCTCGGGGGGTCGAAGGCGGCCAGATCCGAGATAAACCTCCCGTAGGCATGACCTTCCGGAACAAGGACAAGCCAATCGTGGTCTTCGGCGCCACCGATAAAGCGTTTGGCCATAGCCATGCCAAGCTCGAGGGGCATGTTGAATCGGGCCAGATTCTCGTCTCCCTCACCGCCACAGCGAGAGAGATCGTGAATGGAGTACCGGCTGTTGAAGATGGCCCGTGCGATACGGTCCAGGCGGGATTCCGCAACGTCCCCGCTTTCGAGCGCGCTTCGAGGCATGAACCCGCAACATACGGTTGCGAAGACAATCGCGTCGAACAGCGGGGCGTACTCTCGATCGAATGGACAGTTGATGAACACGGACTTCGTCGGCAAAAGGGCCAACTCCCCTTGGCCGAAGCGCGGCCGTGTCGCGGGACTGGGAGTCACCCTTAGAGACCAGCCGGCGTCTCGGAACCCGGCTCGGATTCTTTCAGAAGCCTGGCGGCCCGGCCAATCTCCTGCCAGCGCTCGATCCGTTCAGCCTGAGCGTCGGGGCTCGCGCGCTCGGCAACTTCGGTCCGGCGCGATGCCAGCGCATCGACCACGCGGAGAATCCACTTCGACGGCTCGGTGCCAGCGTCTACTCTAAGAGGAACCCAATTTCGGAGGAAGGGTGGGGGTTCAGCCGCTCCGAACACAATGGGGATCAGGATCTTATGCGGATCCGACCAGGCCTGGGTCAACGCGGCTTGCCACTCTGCCTGGACGTAAGGGCCTGGGGAGCTGTCGGGACCGACCAGGATCAGGAAAGAGCCGGCATCTTTGAGGGCGCGTTCCACTTCTTCACGCCACCGCTGGCCCGGCTGCAAATCCTTGAAGCCGGCCCACGATGAGATGCCGCGCTCTTCGAGCGCGCGCGATAGGCTTTCAGCAAGAGGCTTGGTGTCTCTTGCATAAGAAATGAAGACTCCAGGCTCCGGCATCGACGTATCCTCTCCCTCGATGATAGCGCGAAGCGAGCAAGCGCCCCTTACCGCAGATTGAACTTCTTCATCTTGTAGCGCAGGGTGTCGCGGGTGATGCGCAGCAGGCGCGCGGCTTGCGTCTGGTTGCCGTTGGTCTTCTCCAGGGCGCGGGCCAGCAGGCTGCGCTCGTTGTCCTCCAGCGACAGACCGTCGGTGGGGATGTCTACCATCGCGGGGACCGCCAGCGCGCTGGAATCGGGGCGGGAGATGGCAATCGGCAGGCTGGGCGGGGTGATCAGCGACGATTCTTCCAGAATCATGGCGCGCTCGATGGCGTTGCGCAGCTCGCGCACGTTGCCGGGCCAGTCGTGCGAGAGCAGCAGCTTGGCCGCGGCCTCGCTCACGCCTTCGATGTTCCGCTTGAACTTGCGGTTGTAGTGCTCGACGAAGAACTTCGTCAGCGGCACGATGTCTTCGGTGCGGTCGCGCAGCGGCGGGATCAGAATCTGGATCACGTTGAGGCGGAAGTAGAGGTCCTGGCGGAAGGCGCCTTCCTTCACCGCCTCGCGCAGGTTCTTGTTGGTGGCCGCCACCACGCGCAGGTCGAGCTTGATGTCCTTCAGGCCGCCCAGGCGCCGGAAGCTCTGCTCCTCCAGTACGCGCAACAGCTTGGCTTGCAGCATGAGGGGGATTTCGGCGATTTCGTCCAGAAACAGCGTGCCCTTGTCGGCCAGCTCGAAGATCCCGCGTTTTTGCGCGCGGGCGTCCGTGAACGCGCCCTTTTCATAGCCGAACAGCTCGCTTTCGAGCAGCGAATCCGGGATGGCCGCGCAGTTGATGGGGATGAACGGCTCGGCCTGCCGCAGGCTCTGATAGTGCAGCGTCTTGGCGACCAGGTCCTTGCCGGTTCCGTTCTCGCCTTCCAGCAGGATGGTGGTGGCCTCGCTGGCCGCCACCCGGCGCACGAAGTTGAGCACCTCGCGCATGGGTCCCGATTCGGCGATGACTTCGCGCTTCTGCGGCGCGGCCTCCTCGGTAACGTCCTTGATGGTGGCCACCACGCCCGTGAGCTGGCCGCGGTCGTCGAACATTTGCGTGGTGCGCATCACCACCAGCCGCTCCATGCCATTACCGGTATGCAGCCGGACCGTGCAGTTGGGCGCGGCGATGGTCTGGTTGAGACCCACCAGGACCCCGCATCCGGGTTCGCACAGGGAGCACCTGAAGACCTCCTGGCAGTGCTTCCCGAGCATCTGCTCGGACCCCATGCCGAAGAGTTTCTCGGCGGATCGGTTGACTCCCGTTATGCGGAACTCCGGGTCGTACAGCACCAGGGCATCGGAAAGCTGGTCGAAGACCGATTCTAAGACACTGGTCTTCTGCCAGCCTGGGGTGAGCTTTGACATTCCTTGCAACTTAACCTAATTATAGCAGGGCATCTGGGTTAATTGGCCCAGTGCGCGGCTATTTCGGGGGGAATTGCCCCCAACCGGACTGGGGTGGTCCCCGCAAAACCACTGGAACGCATGGGGTAAGCGCATGGCGATGCAATTGCTTCTTTTGGTCGTGGAGGTGCCATGTCCCATTTGAAAGTCATCCTGCCCGCTGCCATCCTGCTGGGCGGATTCCTGGTTTGCTCGACGGCCTCGTTCGGCAAAGTCGAGTACATGAAGGCGACCAAGAAGCCTTGTGCCTATTGCCATGTCGATTCCAAGGCCAAACCCAAGGAGTTGACGGAGGCTGGCAAGTTCTACGCCGAGCACAAGAGCCTGGACGGCTACCAGGAGAAGAAGTAGCGTAAGTATGGAAGGTGGAGGCGTGGAGTCGGCCGTGATGCAGGCGGTTCAGCTTTCGATTGCCAACAGCGTGTATGCCGCCACCGTGCGTGACGCGCTGTCGCGCAGTTGCGCGTGGCACGTCGAAGCCGTGGATCGCCCGGACCCCTCGCAAAAGTGCGTGCTGGTGCTGGACGAGCTGGCATTCGCCCGGTTGCCCCTCCCCCTGTCCAACCCGGAGCGGGTGGTGTTGATCACCCGGAAGGATCCGCAACTGCTGGCCCAGGCGTGGGAAGCGGGGATCGTTTCCGTGGTCTCCGAGGAGGATCCTATTAGTACGGTTCTGCTGGCGATCATGGCGGCGGCGTTGCGGGTTGCAAAATCCCACGCCGCCGCGGTTTCGGGGGGAATATCGCCCAGCTACAGCTCCAGTTCTGAGGCAATAGCCCCACTACACCGGATTCCCGGATCAAAACGTTGCAAAACTCAATAGTCGAAGCCCTCCGGCCTTGGTGAAAGGGAAGGTTGGCAGGCGGAAGCGCCTGCCCTACAAGAACACATGCCGTGGCGGAAGTGCTTGATCTTCGAGATCCGATATGTAATCTCTAGAAGGAGGTAAATTATGCATCTTGACTTACGTCCTTTCGTGACCCTCTGGTTAATCGTGATTGCGGCCTTGATCGTGGTGGCTTTCAGGCGCAAATCCGTGGCCGTGCAAGAAGACCCCGCGCTGCACCTTGGAGCGTCGCACGCCGGTACTGCCGCCGAGCAGATAGCCCTGGCCAAGAAACTCGGGCAAATCGACAAGTTGATGAAGATCCTGTCGGTGGTGGCCGTGGTGTTCGGCCTTCTGTTAGGGGCCGCGGCATTGTACAAGGCTTGGGTCCTGGGGCCCAGCGCTGGATTGTAGGCATGATGCCGAACCGGGCACTTTCCTCAACTGGCGGGCGACTCGGTTCGGCTTGGATCGGCGCTCTCCTCGGCGCGGCCCTCGCCTGTCCGCTGTCGGCCGCGCCCGCGCCCGCCGCGACATGCTCCACCTGCCACGACCAGGGGCAGAAACTGGAGAAGAGCGCGCACGCGGGGCTGCCGTGCGATACGTGTCACGAATCGCACGAGAAGTATCCTCACCCCGCCGGCATTGCCAAGCCCGTGTGCGCCACTTGTCATGCGGACCAGGCGGGCGACTATGCGCTGGGCGTGCACGGCCAGGCGCGCAAGAGCGGGAATGAGGGCGCACCCGATTGCGCCCTGTGCCACGGAAGCGCCCACGAGCTGCTGGCGCCCAGGTCGCAGGCGTTCCGCGCCGCCGTGCCGGACACCTGCGGCATGTGCCACAGCGACGTCGCCGAGCAGTATCGGGCCAGCGTGCACGGGCAGGCGCTGGCGCACGGCATCACCCAGGCGCCGCTGTGCACGGACTGCCACGGCGAGCACCGGATTCTCAAACACACCAACCAGGCATCCCCGGTAAACGCGGCGCACATCCGCGACACTTGCGGAAGCTGCCACGGCGACGTGCGGTTGACGCGCAAGTTCGGCCTGCCTTCGGACCGCCTGGTGAGCTTCGATTCGTCCTTCCACGGGCTGGCCGCCAAGGCCGGATCGCAGACCGTGGCCAACTGCGCGAGCTGCCACGGAGTGCACAACATACTGCCATCCTCCGACCCGAAATCCACCATTAACGCCAAGAACCTGCCCCGGACCTGTGGCCAGTGCCACCCCGGCGCCGGCACGCGTTTCGCCATCAGCCAGGTGCACGTGACCGAAGGCAAAGCGGAGCCCGCCGCCATGCGATGGGTGCGCTGGTTTTACCTGTTGGTCATCCCCGTGACCATCGGGCTGATGCTGCTCCACAACGGCGGCGATTGGGTGCGTAAGCTGATCGAGTTGCGTTTCAGCGTTCGCCGGGATAACCTCGCGGACCGGAGCTTCTCCGAACACGGCGAGCTCCGCATGTTGTTCTTCGAACGGGTGCAGCATGCCGTGCTGGCCCTCTCGTTCATTACCCTGGCGTGGACCGGTTTCGCGCTCAAGTACCCCGATCAGTGGTGGGCGCGGCCGCTGCTGCTGATGGAGGGGACCTACGCCATGCGCAGCCTCATCCACCGCATCGCCGCCGCTGTTTTCATAGCGATTTCGCTGACCCACCTGGTCTCCCTGCTCGTCAGCCGCACGCTGCGCGAGCACTGGAAGGAGATGCTGCCGACCACCAACGATCCGCGCGAGGCGCTTACCAATTTCGCCTACAATCTGGGCCTCGGTTCCCAGCCTCCGGGGCGCTCTTCGCACAGCTACGTGGAGAAGGCCGAGTATTGGGCGGTGGTGTGGGGCGCGGTGGTGATGATCGCCACCGGGCTGCTGCTGTGGGCCAACAACCTGGCCATGAAACTGCTCCCCAAGAGCTGGCTGGATGTGGCCACGTCGATTCATTTCTACGAGGCCGTGCTGGCCACCCTGGCGATTGTGGTCTGGCACTTCTACCCCATCGTTTTCGATCCCGACGTCTACCCGCTGAACACCGCCTTTCTGACCGGAATTGCCGTGAGGAAGCAGGAGCATCCCAGGGAGAGCCAGGCTGCGCGTCCCAAAGAGGGCCAGGAATAAAGCGCCGCGGGAGACGACTTAGACTCATGACGCCAAACCAATCGGGCCGCGGGGAGAGGAACTGGCTCTCCCCGATCGTCCATCTGTCCAGCAACTGGGTGAGCCTGGCAGGCGTGGTGATCGTCACCACGGCGGCCGTCTTCTGGCTCTTTTTGCTGCCGGTCACGCTGCGCGGGACCACCGAGAGTCCCTACGTGGGGATTCTCGCCTTCCTGGTTCTGCCGGCGCCCTTTTTCGGGGGTCTCATTCTGATTCCCCTGGGAATCTGGCTCAAGCGCAAGCGCGAAGGGCGAAGAGGCATCTATCCGCCCGAATTCCCGCCGCTCACGTGGCATAACGCGGACCTGCGCCGCCTGGTCTATTTCGTCTTCTTCACCACCATGGTCAACCTGGCGATTGCCAGCCAGGTCAGTTACAGCGCGGTGAATTACCTGGATTCGGTGACGTTTTGCGGGCAGACCTGCCACACCGTGATGCAGCCCGAGTACACCGCCTATCAGAACTCCCCGCATTCGCGCGTGGAATGCGTGAAGTGCCACATCGGCCCGGGCGCTTCCTGGTTCGTGAAGAGCAAGCTGTCGGGCGTGGGACAGTTGCTGGCGGTGACCTTCCACACGTACGCGACGCCCATCCCGACACCGGTTCACAACCTGCGTCCCGCGCGGGAGACCTGCGAAGCCTGCCACTGGCCCCAGAAGTACGGAGAGGACCGTCTGCTGGTGATCGATAAGTTTGCCGACGATCAAGCCAACACGCTTTCGAAGACCGTGCTGCTGATGAAGATCGGCGGCGGCAACCGCGGCCTGGGGATTCATGGGACGCATCTGGGCTCCGGGGTGGCCATCCGCTACGCGCACGCCGACGAGGGACGGCAGAAAATCCCCTGGATCGAGTACAACGGCCCGGGCGGCAAGACCGTCTACGCCACGCCCGACGCCAAGCCCGATGGCGGCTACCTGCCCAAGCGCGAGATGGACTGTGTGGACTGCCACAATCGCCCGACCCACGCCTACGAGTTGCCGGAGCAGGCCGTGGACCGCGCCATGAACGCGGGCCGGATTTCGCCGGCACTGCCGTTCGCCAAGAAGCGGGCCGTGGAGATTGTCAAGGCCGCCTACGCCACCCGGGAGGAAGCCGCGCAAAAGATCCCCGCGGCGTTCGAGCAATACTACCGGGACAACTATCCGGCCATCTGGGCGCAGCGCAAAGCCGAGGTGACTTCCGCCGCCCAGCAGGTGCTGGCGGTCTACGACCGCAACATCTTCCCCGAGATGAAAGTCGCCTGGGGCACGTACCCGAACAACATCGGCCACACCGCCTTCCCCGGCTGCTTTCGCTGCCACGACGGCAACCACGCCGCCAAGGACGGCCGCTCCGTCACGCAGGATTGCAACGCCTGCCACAACCTGCTGGCGATGGACGAAGCCAATCCGAAGGTGCTGACGGACCTGGGAATCGTCGAGAGCAAGCCGCCGGAGCAGAAGTAGCGGCGGGGCCGCGCTCCGATCGAGACACACCTCCGCACGCCGAGCCGCGAATGCAAGAAGGTGTGAAAAAAACGCCCGCAAGCGGGCGAGGCAGGCGGAACCGCCCGCCCCACCTCTGAAAATGCAGGACTTGTTGTGGTGGCGCAGGCGGTTCCGCCAGCGTAGCTGGATTCTTTCACGGCTTCTATAGAGAGCGGTTGCCGGCCATATCCCTAACCAAGTGCCGCGTTGTTGCGGCCCTGATCTGCCGGCGCGGCGGGCCATGCGGATCGATCCGATGGTGGCTTTGCGGGTGGAGTGAGGCCGCGCCTCAATCCGCGCGCCGGTCGAAGAAGGCCCGCACGCACGCCAGTATCCTGTCGCTGGCATGTCCATCCCCGTAAGGATTGTGTATGCTGGCCCGGCGTTCGTATTCTACCCGGTCCCGGAGGAGCCATTCCGCGGTGCCCGCGATCTTCTCTACGTCGGTCCCCACCAGCTCCGCCGTGCCGGCCTCCACGGCCTCCGGGCGCTCGGTCTTCTCCCGCAACACCAGGGCCGGCTTCCCCAGCGAGGGCGCTTCCTCCTGCACCCCGCCGGAATCGGTCAACAGAAGATAGGCCCGGCTCATCAAATCCACGAAGGAGATATAGTCGAGCGGCTCGATGAGATGGATATTGGGATGCCCCGCGAGGTTGCGGCGCACGGTTTCCGCCACGCGCGGGTTGGGGTGCACCGGGTAGACCAGCTCCACTCCGTCGAGGCGCGCGACTCGGCGGAGCGCCTCGCAAATACGCTCGAAGCCGGGGCCGAAGCTCTCGCGCCGATGCGCGGTTACCAGCACCAGTTTCCTGGTGGGGTCGAGATAGGGCCACTCCGGACGCGGCAGGGTTCCATCCATCAGGCGGTCGCGCGTATAAAGAACGGCGTCGATTCCGGAGTTGCCGGTGACGGCGATTCGGGCTTCCGGGACCCCTTCGGCCGCCAAGTTTCGCGCCGCTCCGGCGGTCGCCGCGAAATGCAGCGTGGCCACCCGCGCCACGACCACGCGGTCCATCTCCTCGGGGAATGGGGCCTGCATGTCCCACGTCCGCAAGCCCGCCTCGACGTGTCCCACCGGGATTCCAGCGTAGAAGGCCGCCAGCGCCCCGCATAACGTGGTGGTGGTGTCTCCCTGAACCAGAACCAGGTCCGGCTTTTCGCCGCGCAGGACAGGCGCCAGTTCGAGCAACATCGAGCCGGCCGATTCGGCCAGCGCGAGGCCGGGCCGCATCATGTTCAGATCGTGATGGGGCGCGATCCGGAATATTCCCAATACCTGGTCCAGCAACCCCCTGTGCTGGGCCGTTACGCAGATTCTGACATCGAACTCGTCCGGCCGGCTTCGAAAGCGTTCGATTACCGGGCTAAGTTTGATGGCCTCGGGACGGGTGCCGAAGATGAACAGGACTTTGCGCATGGGCGCCACTCTACGATAGCAGGCGGCGGTTCTCGGCCACCGGTGGAGCTGGCGCCGCGATAGAATGGACTCTCGATCCGCCATTTTCCAATGGAGCCTACTAGTTCATGTCCCCAAGCCAGACCATTGCCGCACGGCCCACGCGGGTCCGCTATTGGGTGATCGTCTTCGCGGTCACCCTGGCGGCGGTCACTTACATCGATCGGGTCGCAATCTCGTTCGCGGCCCCGTCTATCCGCCGCGAGTTGGGCCTGACCGCGGTCCAGATGGGATGGGCCTTCGCGGCGTTCAACTGGGCGTACGCCATGTTCGAGATTCCGGGCGGATATCTGGGCGACTGGATCGGCCCGCGCAAGGTGCTGATGCGCATCGTGCTGTGGTGGTCCGCATTCACGGCCGCCACGGGGTGGGCGTGGAGCTTCCCCGCGCTGTTGGGCACGCGCTTCCTGTTCGGCGCCGGCGAGGCGGGCTGCTTCCCCAACGTGGCCAAGGTCTTCACCACCTGGCTCCCCGCCCGGGAGCGCGTGCGCGCGCAGGGCATCATGTGGCTGAGCGCGCGCTGGGCGGGGGCGTTCACCCCGCCCCTGGTGGCCCTGGTCATGGGCCTGGTGGGCTGGCGGCACGCCTTTGAAATCTTCGGCTGCCTGGGCGTGGTGTGGGCCGTGGCGTTCTTCCTGTGGTTCCGCGACGACCCCATGCAGAACCCCAAGCTGAACGACGCCGAGCGCGAGTTGCTGCGCGGCAGCTCCCAGATGGCCGCCGGCCACGGCGACGTCCCCTGGGGCCGGCTGGCGCGCTCGCGGCAGGTGTGGATGCTGTGCGGCCAGTTCTTCTGTCTCAACTACGGGTGGTGGTTCTATGTCACGTGGCTGCCCACGTACCTGCGGGAGGCGCGCCACGTGGCGATCGTCTCGGCGGCGCTGTTGAGCATGCTGCCGTTGTTCTGCGGGGGCCTGGGAAATCCGGTCTGCGTGCTGCTGACGCGCGTGGTGACGCGCCGGACGGGGAGCGTGGCCAAGGCTCGCCGCCTGATGGCCTACCTGGGATTCGCCGGCGCCTCGACCTTCGTGCTGGTCTCAACCATGTTTCGCGACCCGCTGCTGGCCATGCTGGCCATCGGCATGGCCAGTTTCTCGAACGACCTGGTCATGCCCGGCGCCTGGACCGCGGCCATGGACGTGGGCGGCAAATACGCAGGGACGGTCTCCGGCACCATGAACATGGTGGGCAACGTCGGGGGCGCGCTAGCTCCGTTGGCGATCGGCTACATGCTGGTCTGGAGCCACGGCAACTGGAACCTGACGTTCTACGTTTCCGCCGCGGTCTACGCCATGGGTATTCTGTTTTGGGCGTTTCTGGACCCGGTCACGCCCATCGACCGCTGCTAGCCGCGAGACCGCGTGGTTTCTTCCATGGCCGCGGGGGAGCATGCGGCGCGGGGTCGAGGCATGCCTCGCCCCTACAAGGGTCGGTGTAGGGGCCGGGCATGCCCGGCCCGAGGCGTTGAGGAACAAATCGGACGGTCGCGGTACTAGCCGGCGGCTAACTGCCGCCTAACTGGGTCCCGGCGGCCCGACCAATTCTCTCTTTCTCGGTTTTGATATTATCTTCTGTAGCTACCGGGTCCTTGCCGGTACAAAGAGGAGTGCCGCCGTGGTGTGGACTAAGCGGATTGACTTCACGCTCTGGCCCGTCGGCCAGGGGCTGTTTACTCACGCCGATATCTGGGTCGGAGGAAAGTCGTTCCGCGTTGTGTACGACTGCGGCACTTATAGCAGCCGTCAGGTCGTTGGCCCATCCTTCTTCGCTCCCCTGGCCAACAAGGATGTGGATCTGTTGGTGATCTCCCATTTTCATTGGGACCACATCTCCCGCATCCCGGAGTTGCTGGACGCCGTGGGCACGAAGAAAGTGAAGGAGGTCTGGATTCCCTATCTCTCCCCGGAACAGCGGTTGCTGTTCGCAGTCTCGACTGCCATGGAGGGTACTGAAACCGACGAGTCCGCATCTCGTGTCAACGAGATTACACGCATGGCCGGCATGGGCCGGGAGTGGTTTGAGGAGCGAGGGTGCGTGGTCCGCGAGTTCGGCGCCCCGGACGACCCGTTCGCCGGCGAAGGCCCTCCCGGCGAGGAAGGCCCCCGGAACGAGGAAGGCATCCCGGAACGCGAAGATGAAGGCCGCGACTCCGATCCACCCGCGGAACTTAGTCTGACCGTTCCGCACCGGCTGGACGGCGCATTTAGCCGGGGATCCGCATTCCGCGCATACCAGTCGAGATTGGACGCCCGTCCAGCTTCCGGCCGAATCGAGTCTCCCGTGCGTCTGCTAACGTGGATCCGCCCCATCGATTCCAGCCGGACGGAGAAGCTGGCGAATGAGCTTCAAAATCTCCTTTCCGTGAAGGACGTGGACCCGCGAACTTTGTCGGCCATTGCCCAAGCCGTTCGCGACCAGGCCACCCGAGGCGACCTTCGCAACCTCTACGAATCCCTCAGCCCCGACCTGAACAGCGGCAGCCTTTTCCTGCTGGCGCAGCCAACCATCCGCCCTCGCCAGCCTGTCAGGTTTTGTGCCAGCGTCCGCGGTCTTCCTCATTGGTGGGACAACGACTACTATCCGTATCCACCCGCCGTGTTGTGGACGGGTGACGCCACGGCGGAAGTGCTCGATGAGTTGCTGGCGGACACCTCCGCGCCATCGCCATTACGCGAGCAGATGCGTTCGATCCTGGTTCACCAGGTTCCGCACCACGGCGCGGCTGCCTGCCTGTCACAGCAGTGGATCGACACTGTGGTCGAAAGACGCGCCCCCCACAGTTCGGTGATCTCCGCGGGACGCAGCAGCCGCTATCTGCATCCCAGTCCCGAGGCCGTCTGGCGATACCACGCGGCAGTGGTATGCGAGGGAAGCCCCCCGTTTGAAACGTCCCTGACGTGGCGGTAGCCCTTCGACCGTCAACTCCAGTAGTTCCGGTCCGGGCTGCGATACTGCACCGCTTCCGCCCCGTGCTTGGCCAGAACGCCTTCCAATCCGCCCAGATCGGCGATGGTGCGCGCGGGCCGGGAGGCCCATGCGGCGCGCCGCCATTTCCAGGGTGCGCTCGCCGGCGTCGTCGAGAGCGCACAGTTTGCGGATCATGCGCGCCGGAATGCGCGAATTATAGTAGCCGCGCGGCGGGCCGACCATCCCCGGCCAACTCCGGGCATCGAGGAGATTCTTTTGAGAATTCTCGGACCGTTCTGCCACTTCGCCGGCATGGAGAATGTTCCCGTCTGTGGGAACAAGTTGGCGGCCGTTTGTGTGAACGGCAGGTTTTCCGGAAGATCGAGGGTGTAGAGAACTTCTACAAATCATGAGACTTTCAGGTCTCAAGATTATTTTACTTGCTTTTCGTAAAAGAATTGGCGCAGAATACTTTCAAGAAAATGGAAGAAATGGATATCTGGTTGATATCTGCACGCCGGGCCGACCATTCCCGGCCAACTCCGAGCATCGAGGAAAATTCATTTAAGAATTGTCCGACCGTTCTACCACTACGTTCGCCGGAAGTTAGGTTATGGTGATCGACGAAGCCGGGAAAGAGGGCCGGCAGGAGATTTTGGCTTTGGCAGGAAATACGCGGTCGCTGCCGGCGAACATGAAGTCAAGCTGTCCGAGCCGCGTTACGAAGGTATGGTGACGCCTGCGAACCATATCTGAGGACATGTTGGCGGCCGTTTATGCGAACGGCAGGTTTGATGGGCCACGCCCGATAGTTTCGCAACCCGGAGCGGGGTCCCCTGCTTTTGGAGAAAACTGTGACCATTGTCTCTCGTTCCACCGCCTTGATGTTGCTGATCGCCGGGGCGCTACTGTCACAAACTGTCGACACCGTTCCGGCGTGGGATGGCTCGTCCGCTGTCGCATCGTTCGGCGTCCCCGATACGGCGACGTACGGGCAAACGTTGACCGTTCTAGGCGGTGCGAAATCCCTTACGAGCTTCGCATTTGAGATAGGGAACTGCAGCGCCAGTGTCACCTTCCGCGGGAAGGTCTATGCTTGGGACGGGGCCCAAGCGACCGGTTCCAGTCTGTTTGATGGCGCGGCCACCTCTTTGCCGTCCGGTAGCACGTTTCAGTTGGTTACCTTCACCACTGGCGGAATCATGCTCCCGGAAGGCACCTATGTTCTGTTCGCGAGTACCTCGCAGGATCAATCTGGAGCCCCATCCTCGGGATGCCAATGGGGTACGGTAGCGGATTCAACGTACACGGGTGGCAGTTTCGTGTTCCAGGACACCGGAACGAACACATCGCTGTGGACCAGTGCGCCGTGGAGCGCCATGGCCGTGGACTTGGCGTTCCAGGCAAGATTCACCGTTCCAACAGCGCAAACTGTCGACACGGTTCCGGCCTGGGATGGTTCCTCTATCGCATCGTTCGGCGTCCCCGATACGGCGACGTACGGGCAAACGTTCACCGTCGCAGCCGGTGCAGGGTCCCTTACGAGCTTCGCATTTCTGATAGGGAACTGCAGCGCACGTGTCACCTTTCGCGGGAAGGTCTATGCTTGGGACGGGACCAAAGCTACCGGTTCCAGCCGGTTTGATGGCGCGGCCACTTCCTTGCCGTCCGGTAGCGCGTTTCAGTTGGTTACCTTCACCACTGGTGGAATCACGCTCCCGGCCGGGACATACGTGCTGTTCGCCAGCACCTCGCAGGATCAGACTGGAGCCCCATCCTCGGGATGCCAATGGGGTTCGGTAGCGGATTCGACGTACACGGGTGGCAGTTTCGTGTTCCAGGACACCGGAACGAACACATCGTTGTGGACCAGTTCGGCGTGGAGCACCATGGCCATGGATTTGGCGTTTCAGGCAAACTTCGGCGGTCCACCGGCACCCACGTCAACCACCGTGCCGGACGCCTCACCGATCGCTCTTCTGCTCACAGTTGTGGGTCTGGCTGGTCTAGGGTTGCAGTCCCGCTACCGGGGAGTCGAAAGAGCCAAAGGGACCTGTTTGTCATACAAGTCGCCCGCGGAGCATAGACAGTTATGACTGGGCAATGCGAGAAACAGATGCGAAAACTATCTTTTGCACGGTTGCGGATGGCTACAGTACTGTCGATAGCCTTCCTTGTCATTGGATTCGCTCTTGCACAGACGAAGGGAACCACCGCGCAAGCTCCGGTACCCGTGTTGCTGAGCTTGGCGGCCGGCACGCCGGCTACACCGGCGCAGGCTTCGGCCGAAGAGCCAAATGCATCGCCGGTTGAAGAGACGGCGGCGGCGAGCGGCGCCGGCACGGAAGCAGCCGCACCGAAGGAAGCGGAAGCGGCGCCAGCCGACGGCTGGCAAGCTCGCACTGTGAGCAGAATGCGAAGCACGACGCAGGCTCAGCGAGAGCAGGCGGCGAAGAATGCCGCCCGGCGTCGCGCCGCCGCGGGAAAGGGGGGTGCTCTTCAGTCGCAGCCGCAAACCTCTACCTGCGGCTTGCCGGCCTGGCAGCCCTGCGGGACTGCGAACTATTTCACAAGCACCACCCCCAATTACGCCCTCAGCAGGTTCACGGAGACCCAATCGTCGGTCGATCCCGTCTTGCCGAAGACCTTTACCATTGTCACCGGCATCCGCAAGTTCCAAAATGGCCTGGCGGGGCTGGGTCCTGCGAACCAAAACGACCTGTTGAACTACATCCCTATAGCGAAGCCAATGATTAACGTCTGGGGGAATGGCGGCGACTACTACGAAATTGGATTGCAGGACTACACACAGAAGCTGCATACGGACATTCCGGCGACCCAGTTGCGGGGCTATGCGGATCTCAACGGAGCATCCAGTAGCTTGGCCGCCTTCGGGGACGACAGCAGCCCCCATTATCTGGGGCCGATGTTCCTGGCGACGAGGGGCACGCGGGTGCGCGTAAAGTTCAGGAACATGTTGAGCCAATTCCTGAATCAGCAGCCCAACCCTCCCGCCTTCTTCCTACCGGCCGACCAGAGCTACATGGGGATGTCCCACACAGCGTTGAATGGCACTGTGACCTGGTTCTCGATCAACCGCGCCGTTCTCCACCTGCATGGCGGCGCTACCCCGTGGATCAGCGATGGCACCCCCCACCAGTGGACGGTGCCGGAGTCGGAATACGGCAACGCCAACGTCCTTTACAAGAGGGGCGCCAGCGTGCAGTTCGTTCCGGACATGTATTTCAATCCCACCACCCATGCGGCGGAGGCGAAGACGACAGGGTCCGTCAACGATCCGGGCCCCGGGGCGTTGAGCTTCCTGTGGACCAACGATCAGAGCGGCCGGCTGATGTTCTATCATGACCACGCCTATGGCATCACGCGCCTGAACTTTTACGCCGGCGAGGCTGGCGTCTACCTGCTGCACGATCCCCTGTTGGACGCTTTGATCGACACGGGCAGCAACCGGCGCGACATTCCCAATAACGCCATGCTCGATAAGACACTCGATGCGAACCTCGCGGCGATCGGCGGCGGCCTCACCCGGGCGAATGGCGGGCTGTACCATTTCGGTATCCCCCTGGTTATCCAGGACAAGACTTTCGTTCCGCCCCAAACCCAGTTGGAGGCTCAGGATCCTACCTGGAATGCGTCGGCTTGGGGAGGTGAAGGCAATCTCTGGTTCCCGCATGTGTACATGCCGAACCAGAACCCCAACGACGATGGCGGAGCAGCCGTCATGGGCCGATGGGACTACGGCCCGTGGTTCTGGCCGCCGATGACGTCGGCCGATCTGGCGCACGGCGCCATTACCTGTCAGGGCGCGGGCGACACTGCCTTGCCGACAGCCAATCCTCCCGGGTATGGATCTGGCGCCACATGCCCCGGAACGCTCAACCCCTCGGGCGTGCCGGAGAGTTTTATGGATACCCCACTGGTCAACGGCGTGCCTTACCCCAAGATTAGCCTTCCCGCGGGAGCCTACCGGTTCCAGGTTCTGAACGCCGCCAACGACCGCATGTTCAACCTGTCGCTGTTCTATGCCGCGGACGCTGCCGGCAATGTCTGCACCAGTTCGGCAGCCTACCAGGGGTTTAACTACACCGGCGGCGCCAATACTCAGCCCGCCACCGCAGCCTGCACCGAAGTCAAGATGGTTCCCGCGGTTCCGCACCCGTTGCGTCAATCGGCTGTCCCCGCGCCGGTTCCGCCCCCCGGGGCCGAGACCCCCGCCGATCCGGATGACCCGGTGAATGCGTGCGCCGCCGATTCGACCCATCCCGATGTGATTCTGGGATCGGGGTTCCTGGTGACCGCCAATCCGAGCGCCTACTTCTACAATGCGAATACCGGCCTGCCGGGATCGGCCGCCGCTCCCTGCTGGCCTTCGAGTTGGCCGACCGATGGGAGGGATGGCGGTGTGCCCGATCCGGCTACCGCGGGTCCGCCGTGGGTCCAGATCGGCACCGAAGGCGGCGTGTTGCCGGCTCCGGTGGTGATTCCCGCTACGCCGGTGGGATACAACTACAACCGCCGGGACGTCGTGGTCACCAATGTCCAGGAGCATGCCCTGTTCCTGGGACCCGCCGAGCGCGCCGACGTCATCGCCGACTTCACCAACGTTCCGGTCGGCTCCTCGTTGATCCTCTATAACGACTCGCCGGCGCCGGTCCCGGGCTACGACGTGCGCCTCGACTACTACACGGGCGCCCCGGATTTCAGCTCCACGGGCGGCGCCAAGCCCCCGCAGCCGGGCTACGGTCCGAACATCCGGACCATCATGCGGATCGACATTGTCGCCTCGACGACGCCACAATCGACCTTCAACCTGACCAATTTGAAGGCGGATTTGCCCGGCGTTTTCAAGAATTCCCAACCGGCGATCATCGTGCCCGAAACCACCTATCCCGCGGGCGCCATCAATGGATCGCTTCCGGCCAATGACACCTATGCCAGGATTCAGAACATGAGCCTGACCTACACGCCGACCGGCGCCGGCAGCGCAATCACTATTCCTCTGCTGCCGAAAGCCATTCACGAGCTCTTTGAGAACGACTACGGCAAGATGAATTCCATCCTGGCGGAGGAAATACCGCAGACCAATTACAACAACCAGACCACCATCCCGCTGGCCTACGTCGATCCGCCCACCGAGATCGTCAGCGACGGTGAAACCCAGCTCTGGAAGGTCACGCACAACGGCGTGGATAGCCATGCCATACACTTCCACCTGTTCAACGTGCAGTTGATCAACCGCGTCGGCTGGGATGGCGCCATCAGGCCTCCCGACCCCAACGAACTGGGATGGAAGGAAACCGTCCGGATGAATCCGCTGGAAGATGCCTTCGTCGCTCTCAAGCCCGTCAAAATGGCCCTTCCGACGACTCCCGACTTTAGAATCCCCGAAAGCTCCCGGCTTTTGGACGTAACGCGGGAAGCGGGAGCCACGAACGCCGCCGGCATGGTGGGGTTCACGAATGTGGATCCGAACGGCAACCCGGTGACTACCGTCAACGCTACATACGACTTCGGCTGGGAATACGTGTGGCACTGCCACCTTCTCGGCCACGAAGAGAGCGACATGATGCGGCCGATCGTGTTCAAGACAGCCGTACCCGACGCTCCCACCAACCTAACCGCTGCGAACGGCACTTCAATCGCTCTCGCCTGGTCGTATACGCAAGGGACTAATCCGGCGACCGGCTTCCAGATTCTGCGATCCGCCGGGGCCGGTGCGTTCGTGCAACTCTCCGGCGGGTTCTCGACGAACGCGGCTGCCCGGACCTTCCTGGACACCAATGTGGTGGGAGGCACCAGTTACCAATACATCGTGTACGCCATAGCCGGGTCCGCTCTTTCCGCGCCTTCGAATTCCGCAACTGCCACGGCCGCTAGCGTCTTAGCTCCAACCAACTTCCGGTCCGTGTTGACCTGCTGCACTTCTCCCAGGACGCCCGATTATGCGACCCTCGCCTGGAATAACACCAACCCGGCCGGTCTGGTGACGTCGTTCACGATCTCCCGATGCCAGGGAACGTCGACCAATTGCCAAAACGGTATCGGCGGAGCCTCCTGGTCGACGCCTGCCATGTCCGTAGCAGGTACAACGACGACCAGGCAAGACACCGGCCCATTCACCAAGGGTCAACCGTACACTTGGCGGATACAAGCCGTGGCCGGCGCACAGGTCTCCCCGTTCACGTACTTTACTGTAACCGTTCCGTAAACCGGTGTGGCCGGCAAGGGGCGACCTTTGCCGGCCATAGCCCGCCACCGACAATCATGACTTTAAGAACGTTTTCCGTTTGGTTCGCCGCCTCCGCGGTTCTTCTGCCCCTGGCGCCATCCGCGCCCGCACAGCCATCGTATACCTTCACCAAAATTCTGGACCTTTCGACGCCGCGGCCGGACGGTGCGGGGACGTTCACCATCACCACCATCACGACACCGGCTTTCGACGGGCAATGGGTGGTGTTCCGCGATAACGGGAGCAAGGACGATGGCAGCCTGCAAGCCATCTGGTCGTTCAACACCAAGGACGGGACTTTTCACAAGCTGGCCGACCTGCACACGGTTCAGCCCGGCGGGACCGCCACCTTCACCGAACTCCATCTTCTGGACACGGCACCGGCGGTGCGCAACGGTACGGTCGTCTTCCTCGGCCGCACCGCGGTCAACGGCCAACTCCTGGAAGGCCTTTACTCCGTGCCGGCAGCCGGCGGGACCGTCGTCAAGGTGGCGGACTACACCGCGGCGGATCCCAGCGGCGGCAGGTTCACCCTTTTCGATTCGGCCGGGCAGCAGATCGGCGGGTTTGGCTTCGACGGGTCGACCGTCGCGTTTCGCGGTCAGGGGAGCCTCCTGTCGGTGGGCGTCTATGCGGCGAATCCGGACGGATCCTCCCTCAGCCTGGTTGCGGACAGCCTGCACCCATACACCACGGCGGGCAGCAACGTGGCTACGTTCAGCGCACCGGTGGTCGCGAGCGGCAGCGTGGTCATGGCGGGCGTGGCCGGCAGCGACGCAACCACCGGATACAACGGCCTGTATCTTGGGAAGGCCGGAAACAACGGCGCCGTCACCGAACTGGTGAACTCCAAACAGCAGTTGCCCGGCGGAAGCAACGCCGCCTTCCACACGCGGTTCGACGCGCCTTACCTGGCCTTTGACGGAAATCTGGTCGCCTTTCACGCCAGCGACTCCTCCGCCCCAACTTCTTCGCCGCTGTACGGACTCTACTGGACCGACCCGGCTTCGCACGCGATCAATAAGATCGCCGACGTGAATTCGACTTTACCCGGCCTCGGGAAACTGAAGAACATCGGCGACCAGGGCGTGGCGGTCAGCCAGGGCAATGTGCTCTTCCGGGCTTCCGATACCACCAGCGGATACCCCGGCAACAGCGGGCTGTATCTCTGGAACAACGGCACCGCCATTCGCGCCGTCGGCACGGGCGACCTTCTCGACGGCAAGCCGCTGCAGGTAGTTCACGACCCCGGCCCGGGAGCGCTGTCGGGCACCGGCTTCGCGTTCCTGATGGAGTTCGGCCAGACCAACGCCTTCGCGCTCTACTATGCGACCCCGGCGGCCAGCACCGCGATCAGCGTCTCGACCGCCAGCTACGCTCTGAACGGGCCTTTGGCGCCCAACTCGATGGCCAGCGCTTTCGGCCAGGGATTGACCGACTCCCAGGCGAGCAGCGCTCCCCCGCTGCCCACCACGCTGGCGAATGTCGCGGTGAGCGTGAAAGACAGCGCCGGGACCGGTCGCCAGGCGGCCATGTATTATGCCGGGCCGACGCAGATCAACTACGTGGTGCCGGCCGGGACGGCTCTGGGAGCAGCCACCGTCACGGTCTCCAAGAGCGGCCAGACCGTGGCCACGGGCACCATCCAGGTGGCGGCGGTGGCGCCGGGGTTGTTTGCCGCGAACGGCGACGGAAAGGGCGCGGCGGCGGGAAACGCCGTCCGGGTGCCGGCGTCGGGAGCCCAAACCTTCACATATCTCGCGACGTGCGGCGCCGCGGCGGGGAGCTGCGTTACGGCTCCCATCGATCTGGCCGCCTCCACGGACCCGATTTACCTGGAACTTTATGGCACGGGAATCCGGGGTTACAAGACCGGCATCGCGGCGACCATAGGCGGCCTGGCCATCCCGAACCCCGCATTCGGTGTGCAATCGCAGTATCCGGGCATGGACCAGGTGAACCTGCTGCTGGACCGGAGCCTGATCGGACGCGGCGAAGTGGACGTGGTTCTGACCGTGGACGGCGTAGCCGCGAACACGGTCAAGATCAATGTCAGATGAAGGCTCATAACTTGATTTCGGGCCTTATGGACCTCTATGGAAGACGCCGGTAAGACTATCGCAGGGATGGTGTTGTGCCTGGGCGCCGGGCTTCTCGCAGGCGGCGCCTGGTGGAGCCTGAGCGCACCGCGTCCTAGCGCGGCCGGCGGGGCCCACCGGATTTTGTACTATCGCGACCCGATGCATCCCGCTTACAAGTCGGATAAGCCGGGGATCGCGCCGGACTGCGGCATGCAACTGGAGCCGGTGTACTCCGATGAGGAAGGGGCGGCGGCAGGGCCGTCCGACGGGCCCGCGGCGCCGCCAGGCACGGTTCGGATCGGCGCGGACAAGCAGCAGTTGATCGGGGTGCGCGTGGAGGAGGTGCGGAAATCGGGCCGGGAGGAAAACGTCCGGATCCTCGGCCGCGTAGCCGCCGACGAGGCGCGCCTCTTCCAGGTGAATGCCGGTGCGGACGGCCTGATTCGCGAGGTGAGCGGCGCTACCACGGGCAGCCGGGTGAAGAAAGAAGAGGTCCTCGCCAGTTACTACACCAATGACTCCGTGACCTTCAGGAATCAGCAGAACTATCTGAATGCACTGAACGTGGCGGGCGACGCGGCCTTTTCGGATTTTGCCAGAGACACGTTGAAACTGGCGGGCTTGAGCGATGCGCAGGTCCAGGAAATGGCCAGGACCAGGAAGCTCACCTCCACTTATAAGCTTACGTCGCCGGTCGCGGGTACTATTCTGGCGCGCAACGTCTCCGCCGGCCAGCGCTTCGACAAGGGCTTCGAGTTCTACCGCATCGCCGATCTGAGTTCCGTGTGGGTGGTGGCCGACGTTTTCGAGAACGACGCACGGCTCTTGCGCAACGTCTCCGGCGTCACGGTGCGCTACCTGGGCCGAAGCTTCCCCGCGCGCATGAGCAGCGTCCCGCCGGAGTTCGACCGCAACACGCGCGCGCTGAAGGTGCGGCTGGAGGTGGCGAACGAAGGCTACGAACTTCGCCCCGACATGTTCGTGGACGTCGACTTCAAAGTCAACGAGCGGTCCGCCATCATGGTGCCAGTGGGGGCGGTGATAAACACCGGACTGCGCCAGGCCGTGTTTGTGGACCGCGGCCACGGTTTCTTCGAACCGCGCAGAGTGGAGACGGGCGCGTGGTTGGGCGACAGCGTCATCGTCACGGACGGGCTTACGCCGGGCGAGCGGATCGTGGTCTCGGGCAATTTCCTGATTGATTCCGAGAGCCGCCTCCAACTTGCCGCGGCCAGCGCGGCCCCAGCCGGCGCCTCGGACCCGGTCTGCGGCATGAAAGTGGATCCCTCGAAACCCGCACGGCACCAGGCCGCGTACAACGGAACCACGTACAATTTCTGCTCGGAATCCTGCAAGACCAGGTTCTCTGCCAACCCTGCCATGTTCGCGAGGAAGAAGGGCGAAGATGGCGGGCGGTGAGCCGCGTGGCGCAGGCACTCGAGCGTACCGGGCAACTGCATGGTTGGCATGGCCGCGGATGGGTTACGTCCCACCTGCCCGCCGGCTTCCGTGTCTAGCCGCGACGGGCCGTCCGGTCCGCAAACCGATCGAGCGCGGTTCGAACTTCCTGCTCAAGGGCTCGAAACGCGGAGAGCTCGCGCAATGCGCCGTAGTCCCCGATGAGTTCCGCCACACGACGCACCCGCTGAGTGACGGGGAAGTCGCGGAGCCGGCGTCCGCGCAACCCAGAGGCATCGCGGAGGGCTTGGTGAAGCGCAGCCTTCGGGTTCGCCTCTTCTTCGAGACGGCGTAATTGAGGAAGATTTAGGGCAACCCGGCCTCGAGGCCGTCCCGCCGCCTCTCTGATTGCGTGTTCGTCGATGAGGAGCCATGTCTCCGTCATCCTCACCGGCACCACACAGACCGACGCCACGTCGATTTCCGCTGCGTCGAGTCCACGGATGATCTCTTCCCTGCGGAAGTCATGCCCGATCCGATCGGCATCGCGGTGAACGAACAGTAGGTCGCAGGGATACAGGTCGATGGCCGTTCGGATCTGGTCGGGAAGCGCTTGCGGCGGCTCCCGAAGGCGCCCGATATCAGCCCATTGGGACTCGACCGTTTCGGCGCCGCGCTCCCTGAGCACGAAGGACAGGATCGGAAGCAACGCCTGATCGGACGATCCCTCCGAAAGCAGAGTGAATTGGATATTCACTCAGGAAGCGGCTCCTAAGCCGGGCAGCAAGAGCTGCCGCAAATCCTTCCGGTCGATCACTCTTCCCCGAGACCCGGAATCCGACTGGCGAGGTTGAAAAGGGCTCAAGTAGGAGAGCAGCGCTCCACGAGACGCCACCGGCGCCTGACCCTTTGTGACCCGCCACGTACCGGGGAGCGCCCTCAAAACGAGTGCCTTGTATCGCTTGTTGTCCCGGCTATATTCCCGGTGCTGCGCGATCAATAGATCCTCGTCGCGAACCTGCCCAACCACTCCAGGCGAGTGGGTGTTCACGATTACCTGACTCAGCGGGTTTTCGGCTCCAATCGGTTCGTTCGGATCCACCGCAATCGCATCCAACAACTCCAGCATCGCAGGGATGCGCTCCGGGTGAATTCCGTTTTCCGGCTCCTCCAGACACAACAGGCCCGTGAATTCCGGATCCTGCTCCAATACCGACAACGCCAGAAAGCGTAGTGTCCCGTCGGAAAGAGATCGGGCCGGGTGGGGCGTGCCATTTTCCCGGACGTGAACAGTGAGCAGTCCGCGTTTCTCATCGCGGTCCACCCAGACTTCTTGCACATCGCCGATCAGGTCGGAGAGGCGGTTGGCCATCCTGGCGTACACCGATGATGCCGCGTCCCCTTGACCTGGCTCGGCTTTGGCGAGCCTGTAGAGTGTCGCCGCCAGGTTCGAGCCGTCAGTGCCGAGATGCCCCGAGGTCGAGAATTCGTCGGGGCAGCGCAGGGACGACGGTTCGAGTTGAAACCGTCGCCAGGACTGCATCTCGCGTCTTGCCAGCACCGCCGTCGGACTCTCCCTGGAGTTGGCCGCGGAGAGCACTGACCTGGGCAGGTTCTCGGCGGGGACGTTTCTGGGAACGCCGGCCTTGCCATCCTGGTGAATTTGGATCACCCGTCTGCCTCCGACCTGGTCAGTGGAAAGCAAAGGTGCAACCCTCCGCCCACGCAGCACAGAGTTGCGCCATGGCTTCTTGGATTCGAAGAGCAAATGTTGATTCCAATCGCTCAAGCGGATGGGGTTCAGTTTCTCGTTCCGGATCTCCAGGGGACCCGGAGAACTGGCTCCGGGAGAGTGGTCGCGATATCCGATCAGGAGGTCGTAGCGCAGAAAGGTAACTCCGGCAGTGACCGGCTGACGGAGGTCGTCAGTTCCTTCGAAAGGAATGATCATTTCGGCCTGAAAGCTCATCTCCGGGGCGTACTGATCTCCGACCCGATGGAACAGGCTGCGAACGTCGGTTGCCTTCCTTCCCTCGTCACGAATCGACATTGCCGCGTCAATGAGAGTGTTGTCAGCGAGCGCACTGAGGAAACCGATGGAATCGAAAAGATTCGACTTGCCTACGCCGTTTGCGCCCGCAATGCAGGTGAACGGCCCGAATCGGACGTCGATATCGACAAGGTTCTTAAAGCCGGATACTCTCAATCTGGTCAACATAAGCGGTCTTTTCGTTGCATCCTCTACGATACAGCGAAACGCGAGCGCGCGGGCTAGTGGGCGAACCGGGGACATCGACCAACCACCCCGTTTCGGCTAACGCTCAACTCCAGTAATTGCGGTCCAGGCTGCGGTATTGCACTGCCTCCGCAACGTGCTTGGCCAGCACGCCATCCACCCCGCCCAGATCGGCGATGGTGCGCGCCACCTTCAGTATGCGGTCGTGTGCGCGGGCGGAAAGACCCATGCGGCGCACAGCCATTTCCAACGTGCGCTCGCCGGCATCGTCGAGCGCGCAAATCTTGCGGATCATGCGCGCGGGAATGCGCGAATTGTAGTAGCCGCGCGCCTGTTGCACCGAGCGGGCCCTCAGGACGCGGGCGGAGATCTCGGCCGAGCATTCGCCCGTCGAGTTGCCGCGCAGTTCCTGGTAGGGCACCGCCGGAACCTCGACGTGGATGTCGATGCGGTCCAGCAGCGGGCCGCTGATCTTGCCGAGATACTGCTGAATCTGTCCGGGCGTGCAGCGGCATTCCCTGGTGGCGTCTCCCCAGAAGCCGCAGCGGCACGGGTTCATGGCCGAAACCAGCATGAAACGCGAGGGGAAGCGCAGCGTCATGCTGGAGCGCGCAATGGTCACGGAGCCGTCTTCGAGCGGCTGGCGGAGCATCTCCAACACATCCCTGGGGAATTCCGGGAACTCGTCCAGGAACAGGACGCCATTGTGGGCCAGGCTGACTTCGCCGGGGCGCGCCATGCCCGCGCCGCCGCCAATCAGGCCGGCATCGGAAATGGTGTGATGCGGCGCTCGGAAGGGCCGTTCGCGCAACAATCCGGTGTTGCTACCCAACTGACCCGCCACGCTGTGGACCTTGGTGGTCTCAATGGCCTCCGGGAAAGTGAGTGGCGGCAGGATGCCGGCCAGTCGCCGGGCCAGCATGGTCTTGCCGGAGCCCGGGGGCCCGATCAGCAGCACGTTGTGCGAACCCGCCGCGGCCACTTCCAGCGCCCGCTTGGCCATAGTCTGTCCGCGCACATCGCGGAAATCCGGCGCGGCGGCAGGCTCGGCTTCGCTTCCGGCGCCGTCCGGCGTGGCGGGCGTGAATTCCTCGGGGCGCGTCAGCAGGGCCACCACCTCGGCGAGATGGCGCATACCGTACACCGCCACGCCTTCGACGACGGCTGCTTCGGCGGCATTCTCGGCCGGCAGGATCAGGTTGGCGATGCCTTGCTCGCGCGCGCAGACGGCGATCGAGAGGGCCCCGCGCACCGGACGGATGGTGCCGTCGAGCGAAAGTTCGCCCACCAGAATGTGGTGGTCGAGTCCCCGGACCACGCCCATCGCGCCCAGGATGCCGAGCGCCACCGGCAGGTCGAAACCGCCGCCTTCCTTGCGGATGTTGGCCGGCGCGAGGTTGATCGTGATCTGCTTGTTGGGATAGCCGAAACCGGAATTGATGAGGGCCGACCGGATGCGCTCGCGGCTTTCCCGAACGGCGGTATCGGGCATGCCGACCATCACGGAATCGCGCGCCGAGCCTGACGCGAACATGTCGACTTCGACATCGATGGGATGAGCATCGATCCCGTACACGGCGGCGCTGCGCGTTTTGAAGAGCGCCATCTTGGCTGGCCTATGAATAGCCAGTATATGTCATGGCGCGGCTGGGTCTATAGGGATCTGGGTATGATGAGGTACGGATCGTTATCATGCCGGAGCCTGACAACGGGTCGCTATTCCGGGACGCGCTCCTCGAGACCTGCAATTGGCTCGAAGAACACGACTATCCCATGGTCGGCCTGTTCACCCCGATCAAGGAAATAGGAGCAGTTGCATCTGCGAAGCAAGCCCTCGCATCAGCCAATTGGTCGGACGGCCTTTTGGAATTGTGGGGCCTCGAAGAGCCCCCTCGCTCTCTGGAAGCCCTCGTGTTACGCCCGGAGTTCTACTCGCTGTTCACCGACGAGGAACGGGCTGTAGCCAAGGCGCGCCTCGACGATTGCTCTCCCGCACCCCAGACTGAGGGCGAGGCGATCCTCCCTGTCTTCTCCATCAAGCGGTTGATGAGGGGACTGGTGTCAGGCGTGCCGGCTCAGCCTCCAACGTCAGGCCCCGATCCGTCCCGCTGCAACAACCAGAACGCCCACTGGCTGATTGAACAGCAGGAACGCGATCTGAACAGCGGCCTGCCCCTCCATTGGACATCCTGGGATCGGTTGCATTTGGAAGGGTGCGCGCAATGCGCTGAGGCGCACCCTGCTGTGGTTGAGGCCTACCGCCGATTCGACTCGAATGCTGTGAAGAAGCTACGGGACCTACTGGCGGTCCTGAAAATCTGCCTTGATCGCAGTTGGCACAAGGTAGAGCTACTGCTGGAGCAGATGCGCCTCCTGTCCACGGGACCCGACGATAACGAAAGCCGGGGTATCGATGAAAACCACTTTGAGACTCTCTGCTCCCAAGCCGAGGACAACCTGCCGCCGCTGCTGGGACAACGGGCGGCGATGGTCGCGGCGCACGTCGGCTATTTCATCTCAAGGCACGCCGGCTCGGATAAATTGCTTGAGTGGCGCGAAGGTGGAGGCCCCCACGATTTTGCCGATTTTGTGCACCGCTTGGCCCCGGACGACTTCCTGAACCTGTTGATTGCGGACCAATGCTACCGGGTCTGGCTTGGGTACGAGCCCGTCGATGTTCTTGAAGTGCCTTCCTACGGGGAGTTTCGGCCTGTTGAAGGCGTCCTGGCGACGGAGCCGTTTCCATTCGTGCCTGAAGCGCACACCCCATCCTTCAATTTCGGCTACTTCATGGATTGTGTTAGAGACGGCGCCCTGTGGCGGCATCCCGAATGCATAGGCGCTCAATATGGCCGGCCTGAGTTGCGGACGGCGACTCCTACGGCTTCCACCGACAAGGACTCACCGCGGCGTAGGCGCAGGGAACCGCCGCTGGAAGACCGCGGGAACAGGTTGGAAGCGTCATTACGGAAAGCGATGGGGGGAGATCTATTCGGGGAGTTGGTTCCACAGGCCAAGCCATCCGCTCTACAGGCGGAGTTCCCGCTTCAGCACCGGGACTGCCCCGAGCCATCCGATATCGTCTTCAGCCTCGCCCGGGCGTTCGAGATTCAGGTGCGAGACGGCTGGCTCAAGGGCTTTGCCGATTACCTCCTGGAAAACGGCGTTTGGGATTACCCGGAGGACCAAAAGTACAAGACTGTGCTTCACCACGGCAAGTTCCGTGGTGAATACCTCACCCTGGGTTTCGAGTTGGCGAAGCAGATCCGCAACGACTGGCTTGGCCAGAGCCGCCCTGGCGAAGGTATCTTTCAGGCTGTCCTGCCCTGCGGGTTGCCGCCGGCCTAGCCCAGCCCGGTGGGGGAGGCGGTTCGGGTTTAATGGGGGTAAACTATGTTTGTGGCTGACGAATCGGAAACGAAGCAGGACTTGCTGAACGCCGTCGCGGAAACGAAGCAGGACTTGCTGAACGCCGTCGCGGATTTGAAGGGCTACGTCGACGAACGCTCCGAAAAGGTCGAGACCCGGTTGCTGTCCGCATTTCACGGTTGGGCGCGGGCCATGGAGATCAAGGTCCGGGGCATGTCCACCATCACCACTGGGTTCGATGAGAGGCTGTCGCTGATCGAAGAGCGCGTCTCCGATCTGGAACGCAAGGCCAGTTAATAACCTCTTCCACCATCAGCGTCACCTGGCAGGGCCTGCCGGAGTTGCCGAGAAACTGGGAAGCGACTACCTTGAAAGTATGAGCGAGCAAACCGCCCAGCTCTTGAATGCTTGCGACACGCTGCCCTCTGAGGACAAGCGGACATTCGTCGTGGAAATCATGCGGCGGGCCCGTAAATTGCCATTCGACCCCGGCCCGATCGCCGACGAAGAGATTGGCGAGGCTGGCAAGGCCGTGTTCGCGCTGCTCGACCGGGAAGAGAATGCGGCCGCGGCCACCACGCAGTCTCCGTTCAGGGCCATGCGCGGCGAGTTCGAGGTGCCGGAAGACTGGGATTAGGCGATTGCACCGCCGCCCGCCGGCCTGTTAGAATCCAAGTCACCCAGTTCGGAGGACCAATGAAGAACATACTGCTTACGCTCTTGCTTTCAGTATTGGCGCGGCCGTTGCTCGCCCAGGGCGCACCGCCGCAAGGAGGGACCAACGACCCTTACGCAATGGAGTATTACTACAAGGTGCAATGGGGACATCAACAGGAATTCCTGAACCTGTTTCTGAAGAACCACTACCCCTTACTCATGAAGGAGGCCGAGAGCGGCCGCATCCTCTCGGTGAAAATCGAGCAGCCCGCCAACCACACCACCGAGGATGGGCGCTGGGATTATCGCGTTACCATCCGGTTCAAGAACTCGACGGTGGCGACCACCGCCAATCCCGACGAGGAGCGTTTCATCAAGCAGCTCTGGCCCGACCAGAAGACTTACGAACGCGAGGAGCAACGGCGGTTCGAGATCCTGTTGGGCCACTGGGATCTGCCCGTGACCGATATTACGCCGGCGAAGAAGTAGAGTAGCGCCGGCGGCGGACCCGATGCTACTTTACTCCCTGACCATCTTTCTCTCCGCATTCCTTTTGTTTCAAGTGCAGCCGATCGTCGCCAAGACGATCCTGCCATGGTTTGGCGGCTCTTCGGCGGTGTGGAGCACCTGCATGCTGTTCTTCCAGGTGGTGCTCCTGCTCGGTTACCTGTACGCCCACTGGCTGCATGAAAAGCTGGCGCCCCGCAGGCAGGCCATCGCTCACATCGCCGCCCTGGTGGTGAGCTTCGCCGCCCTGCCCATCCTGCCCAATCCGGGGTGGAAGAGCGCGGGTGTGGCCCATCCGTCCCTCACCATCCTGGCGCTGCTCGCCGTCACCGTGGGGCTGCCGTACTTCCTGCTGTCTTCCACCAGCCCGCTGTTGCAGGCGTGGTACGCGCGCACCCACCGCGAGGGAATGCCGTATCGCCTGTTCGCCCTCTCCAACTTCGCCTCCATGCTGGCGCTGCTGAGCTATCCGTTCGTGGTGGAGCCAAACCTGCCGACGCGCATGCAGGGGTGGGTGTGGTCCGTCGCATACGTCTCGTTCGCGGCGCTCTGCGGGGTCACCGCGTGGCGATCGTCCACCCACGCCGCCGCGCCCCAGGCGACGGCCCGGGAGGACGGCTCAGCCGCGGATTGCAGCCCCGCCTGGACCGTGCGTCTCTTGTGGCTGGGCCTGGCCGCCAGCGCTTCGGTTCTGCTGCTGGCCGTCACCAATCACCTCACCCAGGATGTCGCCGCCATTCCGTTTCTGTGGATCCTGCCGCTGGCCGTCTATCTGTTGAGCTTCATCGTCTGTTTCGAATCGCCCAGGTTCTACCAGCGCGCGGCCTTTCTTCCCCTGATGGGGCTGGCTTTGGCTTTCATGGCATACCGGCTTTGGCCGTGGCGCACCAGTTTCGATCCGCCCTGGCTCAGCCACCTCACGCACATGCCGATTCGGTGGGTGATCGCGGCCTTCGCCGTGGGGTTGTTCGCCTGCTGCATGGTGTGTCATGGCGAGCTGGCCCGCCTCAAGCCGCACCCACGCTATCTCACGGGCTTCTATGTCACGGTCTCGCTGGGCGGCGCGATGGGCGGCCTGTTCGTCGGGTTGGTGGCGCCCAACCTCTTTCGCGCCTACTACGAATTCCCCATCGGACTCGGCTTGTGCGCGGCCGTCGCCTTCCTGGTGTTGGCGCGCGGATTGTGGCGCCTCGCCGGGGGTGCCCTTTGGGCCTGGCCGCGCCTGGGCATCGCCGCGCTGGTCCTGGTGCTGTGCGGTTACCTGGTGTGTTTGCGGGTGGTGATGCGGGAGACCGTGGAAGGATACCGCCTGGTGGCGCGCAACTTCTACGGGCTGCTCCGCGTGGAGGATGAAGGCAATCCCAGAATGGACGACGACGCCAACCGGAAGCTCGTCCACGGCACCATCAACCACGGCGAGCAGTTCCTGCGCGAGCCACTCCGGCACCAGCCGGTCACCTACTTCTGCCCGCAATCCGGCATCGGCCTGGCCATGCAGGCGCAGGAAGGCCCGCCGCGGCGTATCGGAATCCTGGGTTTGGGCTGCGGCACTCTGGCCGCTTACGGGCGGAAGGGCGATACCTTGCGGATCTACGAAATCAATCCCCTGGTACTCGACATCGCGCGCTCGGAATTCACGTACCTTCGCGACACGCCCGCTCGAGTCGAAGTCGCGCTGGGAGACGGCCGCCTGCTGCTCGAGTCGGAGCCCAGCCAGCAGTTCGATCTCCTGGTAATGGACGCTTTCTCGGGCGATTCCGTCCCCGTCCACCTCATCACGCGCGAGGCCTTCCGCACCTATTTCCGCCATTTGAAGGCCGGCGGCATCCTGGCGGTCAACGTCACCAACACGTATCTGGATTTGCGGCCGGTTATGGAACGGGCAGCCGCCGCTTTTGGCAAGGTCGCTCTGGTATACGACTACACGCCCGAAGAGAACGACTCCGTATGCTTTGTGAGCTCCTGGGCCCTGGTCATGGATGGCGCCACCGCCGCCGCTCATTCCGGCCTTCAGCGAGCCGGCACAGTGCTGCGGCAGGACCGGCCATTTCGCGTGTGGACGGACGACTTCTCCAACATGTTCAGCATCTTGCGGTAGGGAACGGGCACGCTCAACCTGCCGCAAGAAAAACAAAAACACTTTCGCCCCTGGTACGCGCCTACTTCAAGCTGAACGGCCATCGCATCCAGTTCAACGTAGCGACCGCCGAGACGCTACGCCAGGCGCAGGCGCATCCCGAGAGCCATCGCGACCCTCGGCGAAATGCTTCAATGGGGCCGGGACCGCGCGGTCCCGGAAATGGGAGATTCTACCGGGGTCTACGGGTGGATCGGGGTGCTTCAATGGGGCCGGGACCGCGCGGTCCCGGAAATGATCACGGGGACACTGCCATCGTGTGAGGCGTGGCTGCTTCAATGGGGCCGGGACCGCGCGGTCCCGGAAATGAGCGGGTGGGGTAGGCAGCGGGAACATACTGCTGGCTTCAATGGGGCCGGGACCGCGCGGTCCCGGAAATTGCCCGAGGATGCGGCGAACTGGTCCGGCTTCAAGGCTTCAATGGGGCCGGGACCGCGCGGTCCCGGAAATGGCAGATCGGGAACTGGATTCGGACCACGGCGCAGGGCTTCAATGGGGCCGGGACCGCGCGGTCCCGGAAATGGGGATGCGGGGGTTGGGATGAGCCAGGCAGACCCGCTTCAATGGGGCCGGGACCGCGCGGTCCCGGAAATATCCGCCGCTCTGCGCCTCGGATCCCACATAGGCTTGCTTCAATGGGGCCGGGACCGCGCGGTCCCGGAAATCAGCCGGCCGCCATCCCTTCTGAGAGAGGGTCGATGAGCTTCAATGGGGCCGGGACCGCGCGGTCCCGGAAATTGGGAGTGGTTGCCTGCCGGCGGGATCGAGCAGTTTGCTTCAATGGGGCCGGGACCGCGCGGTCCCGGAAATGAGCGCCTCCCATTCCTCATCCGAGAACTTGATTGGCTTCAATGGGGCCGGGACCGCGCGGTCCCGGAAATCTTCCAACCGGCACCAGCAGGCCAGATTCTTCCCGCGGCTTCAATGGGGCCGGGACCGCGCGGTCCCGGAAATATATCGAGACCCTCGACGTGAGGATATTTGACCTTGCTTCAATGGGGCCGGGACCGCGCGGTCCCGGAAATGCGTCTGACTGGCGCCCAACGTCAAGGCGGCGAAATTGCTTCAATGGGGCCGGGACCGCGCGGTCCCGGAAATAGGCGCCTACCGACGCGTTAGTCGAGCAGGTAGAGGCTTCAATGGGGCCGGGACCGCGCGGTCCCGGAAATTCACCAGCGGTGTGTTGACGTGCAGTTTCGAGATATCGCTTCAATGGGGCCGGGACCGCGCGGTCCCGGAAATCGATATCATCCGGCCCCAACTCCTGCTCCCATTCAGCTTCAATGGGGCCGGGACCGCGCGGTCCCGGAAATCACCGATACTCAGTCGCAGGCAAACAGCGAGGTAGGCGCTTCAATGGGGCCGGGACCGCGCGGTCCCGGAAATTGGCGGACAGCCGCCGCGACCGGGCCTTTACGTTACGCTTCAATGGGGCCGGGACCGCGCGGTCCCGGAAATAAGGCTTCGCGACGTAGGAGCTTCCTGAGTTCCGGCGGGCTTCAATGGGGCCGGGACCGCGCGGTCCCGGAAATGGACGGTACGACGCCGCGTTACTGGCGCCTCAAGGAGCTTCAATGGGGCCGGGACCGCGCGGTCCCGGAAATTTAACGGCGGCAAGTGCCTGTGTCGGGTTTATGATGCTTCAATGGGGCCGGGACCGCGCGGTCCCGGAAATGCCATTGATCGTGCTGGCGTTGACAGAAGAAATCTGTGCTTCAATGGGGCCGGGACCGCGCGGTCCCGGAAATTGGCTCCGTCTCGCCGGTAGCAAACCCTTGCCCGTCGCTTCAATGGGGCCGGGACCGCGCGGTCCCGGAAATCCGCCGCCCGCCGCTGTCCCCGTGGTTGATACTCACGCTTCAATGGGGCCGGGACCGCGCGGTCCCGGAAATTCGGTAGGGTTCCAGTTCGCCTTCACTGGTAGTGCAGGCTTCAATGGGGCCGGGACCGCGCGGTCCCGGAAATTACCGCATGGCGGACGCAGCCCGGAAGCAACTGGCGCTTCAATGGGGCCGGGACCGCGCGGTCCCGGAAATTCGCCTTCCGCCGTTTATCGCGCCCGCTCATTTTGGGAGGCTTCAATGGGGCCGGGACCGCGCGGTCCCGGAAATGAGCCGCTTCATGGTACGCTTCAGCCGCCATTGCTTGCTTCAATGGGGCCGGGACCGCGCGGTCCCGGAAATTAAGTATTCGGTGAGACGAAAGGCGGTGAAGGCGTGGCTTCAATGGGGCCGGGACCGCGCGGTCCCGGAAATAACCCCACGGCTTGTCAAGTGCGTTGTCGTAAACCCGCTTCAATGGGGCCGGGACCGCGCGGTCCCGGAAATTCGCTGTTCGATTCCTCTTTTCCGCATCGCTTCATTGCTTCAATGGGGCCGGGACCGCGCGGTCCCGGAAATCCGCCCATTTGTCGATCAGCCGGCAGAACAACACGATGCTTCAATGGGGCCGGGACCGCGCGGTCCCGGAAATGCGGCGGTTGCGCCGGTCCTGACGGAGCATGATTGGGAGCTTCAATGGGGCCGGGACCGCGCGGTCCCGGAAATATAGGCCGCTTTGACAACCCGCTTTTCGTCGGGCGTGCTTCAATGGGGCCGGGACCGCGCGGTCCCGGAAATGCTACCGAACGGTGAAATATCCCGCCGGAGAGGTTGCTTCAATGGGGCCGGGACCGCGCGGTCCCGGAAATAAAAACGCTGATGGCGACGGATACCGTGTTGGCCCGCTTCAATGGGGCCGGGACCGCGCGGTCCCGGAAATCTCAAGAGCGATTCCGCCAACTCCGCCAGATTCGCCGCTTCAATGGGGCCGGGACCGCGCGGTCCCGGAAATATGGCGTGACCCGAAGTTCAAAGCCGAGAAGTATCTGGCTTCAATGGGGCCGGGACCGCGCGGTCCCGGAAATAGTGCGACTGCGGCGCTCGCGACGGCGGACCTGACGCTTCAATGGGGCCGGGACCGCGCGGTCCCGGAAATGGAAAAGCCTATGGGCGAGTTGACGGCGGCGAAGCGGCTTCAATGGGGCCGGGACCGCGCGGTCCCGGAAATTGATGTACCGCCACGTGAACAGTTGATCCGAGTTTTGGCTTCAATGGGGCCGGGACCGCGCGGTCCCGGAAATAGAGCTACCTTCGCCTCCGTGAACAGGACCTGGATGCTTCAATGGGGCCGGGACCGCGCGGTCCCGGAAATGTTGACTGCGTTGAATCCCTCCCGCTGCACTCGCCCGCTTCAATGGGGCCGGGACCGCGCGGTCCCGGAAATTCCGGGGCCGGACGTTCCTCCTCGAAATGAAGACCAGCTTCAATGGGGCCGGGACCGCGCGGTCCCGGAAATAGAACGTGGCGGATTGCAACCTGCTCGGCGGACTGGGCTTCAATGGGGCCGGGACCGCGCGGTCCCGGAAATTCGCGCTTGGCGTTTCCGCCCGGCCGAAACACATGGCTTCAATGGGGCCGGGACCGCGCGGTCCCGGAAATTGTGGGGGCACGTGTACGGGACGGGGGGAATGGCGGCTTCAATGGGGCCGGGACCGCGCGGTCCCGGAAATGTCTCCTATGGCCTTGGCGCGAACAGTAGCAGCGATGCTTCAATGGGGCCGGGACCGCGCGGTCCCGGAAATCGATGGTGAATGCGCCGCGACAAGAGAGCGTGTACGGCTTCAATGGGGCCGGGACCGCGCGGTCCCGGAAATTTGCCCAAAGGGGCCGCGCTTGTCAACGATGCGGAGGCTTCAATGGGGCCGGGACCGCGCGGTCCCGGAAATGCGCACCCACTCGGACTAAGCCAGTAGGCGAGGAGGCTTCAATGGGGCCGGGACCGCGCGGTCCCGGAAATGTACCTGTCCTTCAGCGTCCGGTTGGCCGCGTCCCGCTTCAATGGGGCCGGGACCGCGCGGTCCCGGAAATATCTACGAGACGCTGGCGGCCCGCTCGGGGTTGAGCGAGCTTCAATGGGGCCGGGACCGCGCGGTCCCGGAAATAGCCCACCCACTATCCTATTCTGTTTTCAAGGACCTGGGGAAGCGCATGCGAGCGCCTCCATGCCACGGGCCGCCAATCGCCCTCCGCCGCCACCTCATCACTCGGTAACCCGTATGATACAAAAGCTTTGAGCCCGCGCGAGCGGCCCCCGCACCTTCGCCGCCGCCTCGCCTCTCGCATCGAACTATCGCGTCGTGAATACCGGATATTCGCCAATTTCACCCTCTAGCACGCGCGCGAGCAGCCGCGACTGAATCTCCAGCAGCCGCCGGTAGCTCACCCGGTAGTCGAATAGCGGGTGCGTCACCAGTGTGTCCATCCGCAACTCGTACGCCCGGAAGAACGCCTTGCGCCCCGAGGCCGTCAACGCCACCGAACCTCCCACCCGCACGAAGTCCCGCGACGTCACCATGCCTCCATTGATCGCGCTCAGCACGGCCGAGTCCACGATCAACGGCCGGAACGGCTCCATCAGGTCCAGCGCCAGCGCCGGCCGCCCGAAGCGCGGCTGATGGTAGAAGCCGACATACGGGTCG
>Ga0182021_10000397_pt1 | contig 45777 bp, 23 predicted proteins | sample 612E3MmetaG_FD_120493 | JGI IMG/M metagenome (GOLD analysis project Ga0182021, IMG submission 120493) | Permafrost microbial communities from Stordalen Mire, Sweden - 612E3M metaG (Illumina Assembly) | ecosystem: Environmental > Terrestrial > Soil > Wetlands > Permafrost | place: Sweden... | reverse complement strand
CTTGCGATGGATATTTTCAAGAACGATGTGTGTACACTCACAGTTGAAAGTGACGCACTTCGTCCCAGTGATAATGTCGAAGTGGTCAACCTCGGTGCTGAAGCAACATTCTTAAATATTATTTGCCTGCGCGGCGGGTATAAATCTTTATTCCAAACAGATTCAGAAGAAGGATTGACGCTTGGAATCGGCGTGAAATATGTTCAACCGAATTCTATGGGGTTGGAAGTAAATTATGCTTATCAGCAGTTTGGGCGGTTTGGCAATATCAATACATTTTCTATTGCAGTATACTTCTAACCTATGAGTTATGATCCATATTAAAATCAATCACTGAAACAATCATTAACAAGGAAAGGGATCATACTATTGGAAGCGCACATAAATAGAAGTAGAAATAATTATTCGAAATAAACTATTAACATTTTTTCAAAAAAAATAGGAGGACTTATGAAATACAAAATTCCCGTTTTTCTTCTCCTGAGCCTGATGTTTGTGCTTTCTTCATCACGTGCTCTAGTAATAACAGATACTGTTACTGTGACCTTCTTGATCAATACTGCCACTGTACCCGATACGATGAAAGCAACATCAACCGTGCAGATTCGCGGCAGCGAATTACCATTGACATGGGATTATTCAAGCGGTGTCCGGGCTGTAAACATAAGCGGAGATTACTGGACCGCAACAGCAAAGTTTCTGCTTAATCGCGGCGATACATCAAGAATACGGTACAAGTTCTTCACAAATGTAAAAGATACTATTGCGGCGCTTGATGTTGGCTGGGAGAACAGTATTACTGGTCTGCCAATAGACAGCAACAACCGGTCGTTGAGATTCGGCCCATACACAGGAAATAAAGACACGACGATTGCTCTTCAATATGTAAACGGCAGAACGGCCCAAATACAATTCTGGAAACCGTACGTTCCATCAGCTGACAGTGTCGCTGTCATGTTCCGGGTCAATATGCAGGCAGATGAAGGATTTGGCAAAACCACGATGAAGATGGGTGTTCGTGGTAGTATGCCACCGTTATCTTGGAGTACGACAATTTTCCTTACGAAAGAAAAACCTCACGGCAATGGCGGTCAGGATCCCTACGATGGGACGAACTTCTGGTCTGGAGTGGTCAAGTTTCCCAAAAGTGCTGCGGCGGATACAGTTCATTATAAATTTGTTATCCATGCCCTCGCAGATGATTCGGCGGCTTCTCCAGCCTATGAGAACAATATAACTTCTGCTCCGGATGTAGGTGCAGATGGATCTCGATTCTTTAATTTCAGTCCTGATATGTCGGACACCACCCTCTACTGGAAATGGTGGCAAAACATTCCCATACCACCATTCTCAGGAACAGACCTTGTTCAAATGACTTTCCGTGCCGATCTTGCCCAGGCAATTTCAGAAAACGGTTTTGCATATACTGATACGCTTGTTGTGCGAACCGGGTATAATAATAGTGCCACGGCAATCGTTGAAAAGAGGATGTTAAGAGTCGGAGCGTCCTCGAAGTACCAGGTTATCGGTAATGTAGTAACAAAACTTGGGACACCGCTCTATTATCAATACTATCGAACGCCAAAAAGCGGAGAAGTGCGAGAGATCTATTACAACTTTTCAGACCCGGGGACTAGTGCCACGGCAGAAAAACGCCGGATTGTAACGACAGGTACTACCGTGACGGTTCGTGATACGATTTATTCGCCATCCGAAGAGCATCGTATGCCGAGATTTCGCAATATGAAGAACCTTGCGCAGGCGATGACTGTAACATACACTTGCGACGTACGTCCTGCGATTTATGAATTGAAAGCTGGAAAACAATTGGTTTCAACAAATATCACAAACTATGTTATTAGTAATCCGGACAGCGTAATACTCGATGGAATTTGGATGAATGGTCCGGCAGTTGGCGGATGGGATATTGGCGGTGCTTGGGGAGCAGACCGCCGAACAATCGATACGTGCAAGATGTGGGACAACGGCACTCATGGAGATGTGGTAGCGGGTGATTCTATTTACTCGCTGCAATGGACTTATACAACAACAGCAACAGTTGGCCAGGAGTTCAAGTTCGGCATCTATGGCTGCGATAATGAAGGCGGCTACGGGAATAACCATATTGAGAATATCAATGATGCGAACCCGACAGCTACAATTGCTTCCCAGTTTGGTAGCATTGATCCGGTTTTTTTCGATGCCTGGGATTATACCAATGAACGCCCGACAGTAACTGGGGTTGAAAAGACGGGGCTTCCATTTGTATATACGCTCGAGCAAAATTATCCGAACCCCTTCAATCCATCGACTACGATCAGTTACGAAATAAAACAATCGGGATTGGTTACATTGAAGGTGTTCAATGTGCTGGGGCAAGTGATCGCTACATTGACAGACGGGAAGCAAGATGCTGGAAAACATTCTCTAAAGTTTGACGCTGTTCGGTTCTCCTCCGGCATATATTTTTATCAGATTACTGCTGGAAATTTTAGAGCGACAAAGAAGATGATGCTCTTAAAGTGAGCGATGGTTCATTGATAAGGCGGGAGAAGATGCCCGCCTTATCAATTTATGATTCCTTCCCGTGCTTCTATCGAATGAATAAATATTCCCTAAATATTGCTCTCCTGTTTGTTTGTATTTCTGTGGGCAGAACTCAACCTGTTGAAAATCAAGGATCGTATATTGCCAGGGCAGGAAATATATATATATCGGAACAAGAATTTTTAGAACGGTATGAACTTCTTCCGGGCCAATATAGGAACCGCCAAAAAAATGTTGAAGAATCAAAACTTGTTTTTCTGTATTCTTTGATCGCTGAAAAGCTCTTGGCGCAGGAGGCGGCAGCTCGTCACATTGATCAAGATAGTATGTATCAAGCAGCTATCGAAGGAATTAAAAAAATGCTGGCGCGCGACCAACTCTATCGAGAAGAAATAAGCGGAAAAGTCAAGGTGACGAAGGCGGAGATACAACAAGCCGCTCTTGATGCACGACGTATGCTTTTCCTTTCGTTTCTTTATTGTGAAGATAGTACAGATGCAGCGTTTGTCAGGAAGCAGCTCAAAGACTGCAAACAATTCAACCGCTTTCAAGTTGATACCGCTATGGCAATTATTCGCGATACAGCGACGCTGGTGTGGGGCGAGGCAGAAGCACCTATCGAGCGGGCAGGATTTCTCTTAAAGAAGGGGGAGTGTTCACCGGTCGTGGAAGCTTCGACAGGATATTATATACTTCATTTAGAAAGGGAATCTCCCAATCCATTTTATATTGGCATGCAGCCGGGCGTTTTCGATGAGCGAATCGAAACGAAACTCCGGCTCAGGAAAGAAAAAGCGCGACTCGATGAGTACGTGCAAAATGTTCTTTGTACAAAAACTGGTTTTTCTCTTCCTCGTCCATTTAAGATTGTTGCGCAAACATTAAATACTATGTGGAAAAATGCCAGTCCCGCAACAGAACAGATGATAACAGACTCTCTTCTCTGGATTGTTCAAGAGCGATGTTCTTCGATTCTTCAGGATACGATGGTAGTCGTTGAGTCTTCATGGTGGAACGTTCAAGATGTATTACTGAAATTACGCGGTAAGATTTTCAAAATCGATCCAAGTCGGACGACAGGAATCGCAGCACAATTGAATAGTTGCTTGCTTGTTCTCGTAGAGCAAGAATTACTCGCAGAAGAAGCGCTTTTCCGGAAAATGGATGAACACTTGTCCGCAAAAAAGGAATTGGATATATGGCGTCAACAAATACTTGCCAAGTATGAAGAAACAGATATTCAAAGAAATGTCCAGCTCTCCGATCAGGAGCTTTTTCAATATATCTCGGAAATATATCCTGATATGCACTTTCCTCGTGTCCAAATTCGAGAATTACATGCAACGGATGTACCGGCAATGGAACATGCTTTGGCAGAGGTACGATCAGGAGTTCCATTAGAAAAGGTTATTCGGAAGTACTCAAGCGACACTCGCTCTGCACAGAACGGCGGACTTTCAGATGAATTTACCATGAATACACGGCAACCGCTCGGTGCATTTTCGTGGAAAATGAATGTTGGTGAACAGCAGGGCCCTCTTCATCTGAATGATGACTATATTTACTTTGAGCTTGTCAAAAAAGAATTACCTGCTGGAGTGAGTGATTCATCCTTTACTATAGCAATACAGAAAGCTGCTTCAGCTGCGCATTCTCTCAAACAGAAAAAAATATTGAATGCTTTTATTGCAAAGAGTGCTCAACAACGCGGGTATGATATCTATGAGGACCGATTGAAGCTTCTCAAAGTAACGAGTGCACCGATGATGACCTACCGTATTCTCGGATTCGGCGGGCGAATGTTTGCTGTTCCTTTTGTAAGTCGGCTCGTTGACTGGATCGATGTTGAGAACCCTGAAAAGATTCCATTGCCTTGAATGTACTGTTTATATTATTGATGAGGTGTACGTTGAAATCCCTTTGCATCCTTTTTTTGATCATCATCACATTTGCATTTCCTGCAATTTCACAAGACAGTGTTGATGTAACGTTTCGATACGGAGCCGCATCGAGCCCTACCGCTTTTCTTGTAGGCGAATTTAACGGGTGGAATAATTCTGCGACGCCAATGCAGTATGCAGGCAACAATTGGTGGACAAAAACGTATCGTTTGCGTGTTGGCGGAAATCCCACACCACCTCCCGTCGGCATTGTAGGTGCATGGCAGTATAAGTTTTATACCAACACGTGGGTAAGTGATCCGCTGAATCCACGAACAAATCCAGCCGACAACAATAATTCCTTTCTTTATGTGAAAGACCCAACGATCTATCAATTCATCCCGAATCAAGTAACCGGACTAGTAAAATCGAGTTCGCCGGTGATTACAGCATATATTTTTCCGAAAGTTGGCGCGTTTATAGATACTGCTACCGTCAGCGTAACAGTAGATGGAGTGCAATATAAAAACATAGGTGCTTGTTACGATACATCATCAAAACAATTGACTTTTTCAGTACCATCACCGCTGCAAAACGGGAGTCATATAGTATATCTTTCAGCCGGCACTTCGGCAGGCGGGACAAATGCTGATACTGTTCATTTTACAACGCAAGCTGGTTTTATTCAAATCACAACTCAGGGCGGATATGTTACATATAATCCGGTGCGAATGATTCGCGGCGTTGTGATAGATACATCTCTTCACTCTGTAAAACTTATTCATAATTCCAAAGATACAACAACCGTTTCTGCTATAAATGGATTATACAGCAGCATTGATACATTAGTCGAAGGAATGAATAGCTTTAAAGCTTTTATTGACACAAACGGAGTTGCTGTGAATTCCGATTCAATAACGTTTACATTACGTATAAATCATACACCGTACGCAAAAGCATCAGTGAGTTCTTTTACATCAAGTCAAGTGACGTTAAGTGCTGAAGGAAGCACTGATCCGGATGGGAAAGCACTGACCTTTACATGGATAGATGATGCTAAAATTCCGTTGTTGCTCAATGGCCAACACGGTTCAACTGTCACGATATCAAAGCTGATAGAGCCTGGTGAATATTATTTTTATCTCGTGGCGTCTGACTCTTCCGGTTTGGCAGATACGACACGTTCTTATTTTACATTGGCCGACGATGGTTCGTGCTTGAGCCCGACAATTGCCAACAATCCGGAATGGGCGAGTCGTGCACGCATCTATTTTCTTTTTCCGAAAGCATTTACAACAACAGGAACAATTTCTGCAGCGGCGCAGCGACTTCAATATATTCATGATATGGGATTCAATGTTATCTGGATGATGCCGGTGATGAAGAATGCCTATCCGATAGATCAACATTACGGGCCGGGGTACAATATAGTAGATTTCTATACTGTCGCACCGGAATACGGCACGAATAACGATTTTAAAAATTTTATTTCACAAGCACATGCATTAGGAATAAAAGTTATTCTCGATGTAACACCGAATCATACGAGCCGATTCCATCCGTGGTCTCTCGATGCACATCTATTTCATGAAGATTCGCGGTATTGGACATGGTACGAACACTCGATCATTCCTCATAACGACAACGGCCTTGGTCAATCGCTCGATCCGGACAGATTTAATTACTATACTGGTTTCAGCGATCAGTTATTGAATTACAATTGGAAAGATATTGATGCACGAACCGAAATGATGAACGCATACAAATACTGGATCAAGTATTTTGATCTCGATGGTTATCGGTTCGATGTGTACTGGGGGCCGCATCGCCGTTATGGCGAGGCATATATGGGATATCCGGTTCGCGAAACTCTGAAGCATCTCAAACCGGATATTCTCCTTCTTGGCGAAGATGACGGCACCGGAGTAGGTACACAATATATCTATGCCGATGCGGGCGGCGGCCTTGATGCGGCTTATGACTTTAAATTATACTTCAATCAAATCAGAAGTTTTGGATTCACACCGGCTGCTGTAGATAATCTTCATTCCGATGTCGACAACGGAGGATATTTTCCGGGACCGAATTCGCTCTATATGAGATTTATGGAATCGCAGGATGAGGATCGCATAACGTATTTCTATTCCAACGGCAATTCGCTTGATGCAACGACCACCTTTCATCGCACGAAACCGATGGCAACGGCCATATTCTCCGTACCTGGCTTCCCGATGATTTGGAACGGCCAAGAGGTGGGCTGGGGATATGGAATCACCGGTGCGAAGGAAGACAGAAATCGAAGTACTATTGGATGGAATTTCCAGGGTGCATCGATACTTACCCCGCACTATCAACGCCTCGCTTGGATTCGCGGTACGTTCCCGGCGTTTGCGACTCAAACATTTGAGCGCATCGAAACGGGAAATGGCAATGTGTACGGCATCTTGCGAAAATATCAGAATGAAAATGCAATATCGTTGTGCAATTTTAGTTCTGTAAGTGCATCAGTTTCGTTGACATTGACGGCAACCGGAACGCCGAATGTGCTGCTGCCGGACCCGCATGATGGAAAAATATTTTACGCAAGCGATGTATATAATGACTCGACATATCAAATATCGTTCACGGGCGGGATTACAAATTTATCTTTGAACATTCCAGCGTACGGTTCTGCAGTATTCATTCTGTCTGATTCTGTGAAGAAAATATCCTTGCCGGCAATAACTTCTGTAAAAACAAATATCGGTGCTTCGTTGCCGACAGCATTTAAGCTGTACCAAAATTATCCCAATCCGTTTAATCCGAGTACCGTTGTCCAATTTGATCTTCCAAAACAAGAGTACGTCAGGATTCACATTTATAATATTCTTGGGGAAGAAATAACGCAAATGATTAATGGTGTTTATTCGGCTGGGACACATCAGGTGGTCTGGAACGGAAAAACCAATGCAGGTGTGCAAGCGAGCTCCGGTGTTTATTTCGTTCATGTGGATGCCGGTGATTTCATGGATACAAAGAAGATTGTGCTGATGAAATAAACTCAACGGGTGTAATCGATGAAGTATATATATCTTACATTCCTTCTTTTCACATCGTTGCTTTGGCCGCGCCAACAGGATCAACTTAAAAAACCATTATATCTCAATATTATTTGGCATCAGCATCAGCCGCTCTATCTTGATCCTGCAAAGGATCAACTCCAAGGGCCGTGGGTTCGCACGCATGGTACAAAAGATTACTATGATATGGCGGCGCTCATCGGGAAGTATCCGAAAATCCATTGTACGATCAATCTTACTTCATCACTTCTGTATCAACTTGATGATTATTATGTACAACGATTGAAGCCGTTTGTCAATCTTCAAAAGAACCGTATCGATGCAAAAAAATTTTTAGATACGTGGAAAGGAAAGACAGATCCATGGATTGATTTGGTTCTAAAGCCCGCTGAAGAATTTACCGGAGATGATCTCGCGATTTTGTTAAGCAATCCATGGAATGCTTTGGCGATCAGCGGCGTTATGCTGGATCGATTTCCACAATACAAAGCATTGAAAGAAAAGTACATTCAAGCCGGTTCTTGTGCATTGTCAAACCAGGAGCGGCGTGAGATTAAATTCTGGTTCTATCTCGCATATTTCGATCCGGATTTTCTGGAGCGCCGAATTACGCTTGCCAATGGAATGACAGTGGATCTGCGGGATCTGATAAAGAAAAATGATGATGGAACGTATACGTTGAAAAAAACAATACGCGAAGATGATTGCAATCGGATAATTGCTGAAACATACAAAGTACTTTCTGCCATCATCCCTATCCACAAGAAGCTCATGTATCATCATGATTCGCACAAAGGACAGATCGAAATCGTTACGACTCCATTTTATCATCCCATCCTTCCTTTGATTTATGACAGCGATCTGGAGAAAATTTGCCAGCCAAATGACCCGTCGCCGCATCGATTTCATTTTCCTCAAGATGCTGATGCGCAGATAGCAAAAGCTGTAAATTATTACAAGAAGCAGTTTGGGGCAGAGCCGTCCGGGATGTGGCCCGGTGAAGGATCGGTCGCGAATGAAATTCTGCCTGTCTTCAAGAAGCACGGTATCCGATGGTTAGCGACGGATGAAAAGATTTTAGCTCGGTCAACGCCGAATAACCAACCAAAATATTTCCCCTATGCGGTTCTCGATGAAACGAAAACTTCCGCTGCTATCGCCATCGTATTTCGTGATACTGAAATATCCGATAAAATTGGATTTACGTATCAGACTTTTAAAGGCGAAAACGCTGCTGAAGATTTCGTGAAAAGCGTTTTGAAATATGCCTCTCCCGATGGCACTGAAGACCGGCTGCTCACGGTCATTTTGGATGGTGAAAACGCATGGGAATCATATCGTTACGATAATGACGGAAAACAATTTCTCAACGCAATGTACCGGAAGCTCACGGAGCTCGATGTGTCCGGTCAAATTAAGACAGTAACACCGATAGAATACCTTGAAGGAAATCCGGAACGGAATATTTCTGCGCATCCGGTGGAATCGATTCCGAAGTTGCAATGGATCTGGCCCGGTTCCTGGATCAACGCAAACTTCGATACCTGGATTGGTGAAGATGAAGAAAATAGAGCATGGGAATATCTCTTAACGGCAAGGACTGATCTTGAAGAATCGGGCATTCGGCCGCCAGATCCTGCTGCACAGGTTCCTAAAAAAGGTACCTCGGAGTGGTTTTCGTACAAAGCGTGGGAATCAATGTACGCCGCTGAAGGATCCGATTGGTTCTGGTGGTATGGCGATGATCAAACGGCGCCAGGTGGTGATAAACCATTCGATCGTGCATTCATCACTTTATTGAAAAATGTTTACAATTTTGGCCAGGAAACCGGTGTCGAAATGCCATCGCGAGAATTTATCCCTCTCATAGCAGACGAACCAGATGGTTCCAGTCTATCGCAAGGAACAATGACGCAAAGCAAGAAGGATATGGTGGACGTACTCTTTCAGGTCGATGCGACAAAAGTTCAAGTTCCAAAATCAATTTACATCGTAGGAAATCTTAGTGTGCTGGGGAATTGGACACCCAATCTTATCAAAATGTATGATGATGGAACTCATGGCGACGAGAAAAAGGGCGATGGCATTTGGTCGGTTGAATTACTTGTACCGCTGAACATGAAAGTGGAATATAAATATACCAACAGCGGTTATGAAGGCGTTTGGGTACCAAGCGAAGAATTTTCAGCGAACAATCGTGAACTGACAATCGCGGCAAAACCAGGTGAGCAGATAAAAGTTAAGGATGCATTTGGTGTGAAATAAAACTGTCAAAGGAAACATGCATGCGGCACATTCAAGAACAACTGACAAAATCATTCTACGTGTTACTCAGTCTCCCGTCGACGGCAATGGGATTTGCGCTCTCTATTCAAATATCTGCGCTGAGCTGGCTGCTGACTACGAAATACAACCTCCATATTGATGAAGTCGGATTTGTGTGGGCAGCCGGGCCGCTTGCTGGAATTTTCGGCCAGGTCATTGTCGGACTCATCAGTGATAAAGTTTGGTTCTGGGGCGGACGCCGCCGTCCGTTCATATTGATCGGCGGAGCACTTGCAGCAGGAATGCTCTTAGCGTTGCCTAACATCGGCATTATCAGCGGAAAGCTGGGTATAAGCAGCTTACTAGTTGTCGCTATTGCAGTGGCATTGACGCTCGATCTGGCAATCAATATCAGTTTCAATCCGACTCGCTCCATTATTGCTGATGTGACGCCGGAGGGGAATCCACGTACTAAGGGATATACGTGGATGCAAACCATCTCCGGTTTTTTTGGCGTGCTTGCGTATGTTATTGGTGCGACACTCGGAAATTACATTCTCATCTATATTGGCGTAGTGCTCGTGTTTCTCTTTTCCATTGTTCCGATGTTCTTCATCGCTGAAATGAGAGAACTTAAAAATGCCAAAGAGGAAGCGAAGAGCAAGACAGCAACGGAATGGGGGCAGCTCTTTAAAATTTATTTTGCACATGGATTCTCATGGATCGGTATTCAAACGATGTTTGTGTTCATTATTGCCTTTATTCAACAAAAATATTTTTCAGGCGTGACAGATCAAGAGGTTATTGGTGCACATTCTGGCCAGATTATTGCAATCGCATTTGCGGTTCTCAATACCATTGGGTTTATCCTTCCGGCGTTTGTTCTTGAACCTCTTGTCGAAAAGATAGGCCGGGTGAAGACGCACATACTCTGCGTCGCGATTATGTCGTTGGGATATTTTGGGATTGTTTTCCTTGGCAGCACGCCGATAATTCTCTATGTGCTGATGGCTGTTGCCGGTATTGGATGGGCGGCGGTGGTAAGCTTGCCATTTGCCATCATGACGGAAAAGATCGATCAGAGCCGGATAGGCTTCTTTATGGGCATATTTAATCTGTCTGTTGTTTTACCGCAATTATTGGTAAGTCTGTTTGTTGGTACTATCATCAAAAATGCCGCAGACAAGAACATTATTTTCATCATCAGCGGCGTGTCACTGGCACTTTCTGCACTGTTCTGGATGCTGGTGAAAGAAAAACGTATTGCCGGTACCGTAAAATCACCGGTGCTGCCTTCGTCACACTAATAATAGCCTGTATTCAAATTAACTTTAAAGTAAAATGACAAAACTGAATAGTACGCATGCGGTGGTTCTTCTTTTTATCCTGTTTGGATTATTTGCACAAAGTTATGCCCAGGAGATTGCCGATCTCATTCAACCCGTAAAAATAAACTACGGTCGAGTGGATACCATTTTGGTCAGCGATCTCTTCTATTCAAAAGCATATAATTTAGTATTTGATGTGAATAGTAATATCCGGATAAGGTATCAGAGAGATCAGAACACGGTTGTTTTTCAACCGCTTAATAATTTTCTTGGCGCGGCTCTCGTCAGATTTACACTTGGAGGTGCAGCATATCATATCCCCATTATTGTTCAAGGATCAAGTTCTTTTCAGCAGCTGCATACATTTTCGTATAAACCGCGAGAAAAGGTAGAAAAAGTATTGGTGACAGGAAGTTTCAACAATTGGAGCAAAGAAAAGGATCAATTACTTGACAAGGGGGACGGTGTATTTGAATTGACGTTACCAATGGATCCTGGAAACTACATTTACAAATATATTGTCGATGGGAAGGAAATAGTTGATCCTGCGAATTCCGAAAAAGCGCCGACAGGCTTTGATAATTTTAATTCGGTTCTGCGAATCAGTGAGATAGATACCGTTCAGACATTTCTCCATGTCGGTTCAATCAAAGAATGGAAGGAACACGTAGTGCTCTCTTTTGTCTATGAGAATTCCATCGATTCTTCATCATTGAAAAAAGATGAAATTGTCGTGTTGTTAGATAATAGAGAACTAGAATCGAGCAGGGTTACACTCGAAGCAAAGACAATCAACATTCAATTGACAAAGAAAGAACTCAAAGGAGAAAAAACGCTCCGAGCGCTTGTTTCTCGAAAAGGCAAAATAACCAATATACAACAAGTGATCCTTTATGATGGAATTCCTGCGGGACAGCCGACATCTCCATGGTCATGGTATGACGCTTCAATCTATTCTATAATGATTGACCGCTTTGCCGATGGCGACAAATCAAACGATAAAGCTGTTGTCAACGATTCTATCTTTTATCCTGCAAATTATCAGGGCGGGGACTTCAAAGGAATCATCAACAAAATTGAGGAAGGGTATTTTGATTCGCTGGGAGTGAACACGCTCTGGATTTCTCCGGTGAACGATAATCCGGATGAAGCCTATCGCGAATATCCGGCTCCTCATCGATGGTACAGCGGATATCATGGCTATTGGCCGATCAGTGATACAAAAGTGGAAGAAAAATTTGGTTCGATGAAAGAGTTAAAGGAATTGATTTCACTCGCTCACCGTCATCATATAAAAGTGCTGCTGGATTTCATTGCTCATCATGTGCATATCGAGCATCCTTTCTACCAGAAACATCCTGAATGGTTCGGTACTTTGGATTTGCCCGACGGAAGGAAGAATTTACGTCTCTGGGATGAACAGCGGCTCACGACTTGGTTTGAACCCTATATGCCATCATTCGACTTTACGAAATCAGGGGAAGCGTTGAATGTGGTTTCCGATAATGCGATCTGGTGGTTGAAAGAAACAGGTGCCGATGGATTTCGACATGATGCAGTGAAGCATGTCCCCAACAGGTTCTGGCGAACACTGACACGGAAACTTAAAGAGCAGATCGAGTTGCCGATGCACAAGAAAGTTTATCAAATTGGCGAAACATTCGGCGAGTATGACCTCATCGGGTCGTATGTGAACAACGGCCAGCTCAGTGCGCAATTTAATTTCAACCTGTCCTATTTTGCTATTCCTGTTTTCCTTGAAAAGGACCGGTCATTTTCTGCCATCGACTTTCATATTAAAAAGTCATTCGACACGTTTGGATACAACCATATCATGGGCAATATTATGGATAGCCATGATAAGGTGCGTTATATGGCATATGCTGATGGCAAGGTGAAGAATCAAGGTGTCGATACGCGGGAGATGGCTTGGAACAATCCGCCAACGGTAGATCATGCCTCGAGTTATAAGAAAGCAGAATTGTACTATGCATACATGTTTACAATTCCGGGGTTGCCGGTAATTTATTATGGCTCAGAATTTGGAATGACCGGTGTTGACGATCCTGATAACCGCCGCATGATGCGTTTTGGCGGCCAGTTATCTATCTTTGAAAAACGAATGTTAAAAGAAACGAGCAAGATCGTGAAAATACGTATTCAACATTCAGCATTACGATATGGTGATTTTTATACGTTGAAAGCTGACACTGCGATGTATGCCTATATGCGTTCCGATTTTAACGAGAGGCTTCTTGTCATTTTAAATAAAACGGAAAGAATTCAGGAAGTTGTTTTTCATATTCCGGATATCTATCAAGCTCAACTGTTGACCGATGTTCAAAGCGGCGAGATAGTACGCATTCAACAAAATCAAGTTAACATTGCGATTCCATCGATAGGATGGCGCATCTTTCGTGTCAAATAATATCAGATGATGATTGGAATTTCATGACGAAACCCCGATTAAACTTTTGGCAAATATGGAACATGAGTTTTGGATTTCTCGGAATTCAATTTGGCTTTGCATTACAAAATGCAAACGTCAGCAGAATATTTGAGACACTCGGAGCGAAGATTGACGACATTCCAATTCTTTGGATTGCAGCACCGGTTACAGGTTTGATCGTTCAGCCGATTATCGGATATATGAGTGATAAGACGTGGGGAAAGTTTGGGAGAAGACGTCCATTTTTTTTATCAGGTGCTATCCTTGCTTCTCTCGCTTTGCTGGCGATGCCCAATTCACCGGTACTCTGGGTTGCAGCTGGAATGCTCTGGCTTATGGATGCATCTATCAATGTTTCGATGGAACCTTTTCGCGCATTTGTCGGTGATATGCTTCCATCTGAACAAAGAACAATTGGTTTTTCTATGCAGAGTTTCTTTATTGGCACAGGTGCGATCATCGCTTCTGCATTGCCCTATATCATGGCGAATTGGATTGGGATTTCGAACATTGCGGCAGCAGGAGCAATTCCGGATTCTGTTAAATATTCATTTTACTTTGGCAGTGCAGTATTTTTCTGCGCGGTTCTTTGGACTGTTGTCAGAACAAAAGAATATTCACCGGAAGAGCTGGCAAAGTACTCTGACTCAGAAAGTAATTTTTCAAAATCAAAATGGGAGGATCGAACCTTTTCTTGTATCTCGGCAGAAAAATTCCGGCGTGATGGCATCATCTGGCTTCTTGTTGGATCATCTGGTTCGTTGATAGTACGGTTCATTTTTCACCAAACGGATTACGGTTTGTATGTCTTGTTCGTTGGCTCGGCAATCTTTGGGATTCTTCAAATCATTGTTTCTGTTTTTACGAAGCAAGAAAAAACTGGCAGTGGCATCGTAACAGTATTCAACGATTTCTATCGGATGCCGAAAACCATGAAACAGCTGGCAGTTGTGCAGTTCTTTTCTTGGTTTGCATTGTTTGCGATGTGGATTTATACAACACCGGCTGTCACGCACAATGTTTTTGGTGCAACCGATCCGACTTCCGAACTGTATAATAGAGGAGCCGATTGGGTCGGGGTACTGATGGCTGTTTATAATGGCTTTGCAGCTGTGATGGCGTTTGCGCTGGTATGGTTGGCGAAGAAAACGAACCGGAAAACCGTTCATATGATTAGCCTTGTGTGCGGCGGATTAGCATTATTCTCGTTTGCTGTCATCAAAGATCCAAATTACCTACTTGTATCTGAACTAGGAATTGGACTTGCTTGGGCTTCAATTCTTGCTATGCCGTATGCGATTCTTGCTGGTTCACTGCCTGCACAGAAAATGGGCGTGTATATGGGAATCTTCAATTTCTTTATTGTCATTCCACAAATTACCGCAGCGGCAATTCTTGGCTGGTATGTAAAGCATGTATGCGCTGGCGATGCAATGTACGCACTTCTGCTCGGCGGTGCCTCTATGGTTCTCGCCGGACTCTTGGTGCTTCGGGTAAATGATATTGATGAAAACGCCCCGAGGAAACTATGAGAAATATCCTTTCAAAAGTTTTTATTGTCTTGTTCGTATATGCGGGAGTACTTCAGGCACAAGAGGGACAAAAATCTCAGGTAAATTATGCTTCGTTCCATGCCCGTGAAAGTGCAGAGTGGGTAAAAGATGCAATAATCTATGAGGTCTATCTACGGTCATTTTCCAAAGAAGGAACCCTCAAAGCGCTTGAATCAAGAATTCCAGAACTCAAAAAGCTGGGAGTGACAGTTGTCTGGCTGATGCCGATTCACCCGATCGGAAAGATTCATCGGAAAGGATCTCTCGGTAGTCCGTACTCAGTTCAAAATTACTATGCGATTAATCGGGAATTCGGAACATTAGATGATTTTAAATCTCTGGTGAATACTGTTCATCAAAATGGATTAAAGATCATTATCGATTTGGTTGCTAACCATACTGCATGGGATAATCCGATGCTCAAAGAACATCCTGAATGGTACACGCACGATGCAATGGGGAAAATTATTTCACCTAATACGGATTGGACAGATGTCGCTGATCTCAATTATGATAATCAAGATCTGCGTAAGTACATAATCACGATGATGAAATACTGGGTGCGTGATATTGGAATAGATGGTTACCGCTGCGATGTGGCTGAACTTGTTCCGACAGACTTCTGGGAAACTGCCGTAAAGGAATTGGAAACGATCAAACCAGTAATGATGCTCTCGGAGGGGACACTTCCGGAACATCATATCAAAGCATTCGATTTAACATACTCGTGGAATATATATGATGTTTTGGAAAAGGTTATAAGAGATTCGACACCGGCAACAATTTTTCATGATCTTTTAAAAAAGGAGTCATATCAATTCCCACAAGGATCGCTGCGGATGCGTTTCAATACCAATCATGACAAAAATGCATGGGATGGGCCTGCGGTAGAAAAGCTCACTCCACAAGGAGCAAAAGTTACTGCTGTGCTCGCGTTCACGTATCCTGGAATTCCTTTAATTTACAACGGCGAAGAAGTCGGGAATAATAAAAAATTGGAGTTATTCGAAAAAGTAGATATTGATTGGTCAAAAAATATTGATTTCAGAATGCTGTATGAAAAGTTATCATTTCTTCGCAAGCAGCATCCGGCATTGGTTCGCGGTTCGTATTCGGCAGTGCAAAATTCTGACAGCAACCACGTACTCTCTTTTATACGGATCAAAGGGGAAGATTCGGTCCTTGTTGTCCTTAACTTCGGTTCCACAAATATAAAAGTGAACTTAGTGCTTCCACCGAGTTCAAACAACCTGTGGAAGGATTTCTTTACCAATAAAATTTTTGCACCGACCGGTCATCAATACAATATGACAATACCCTCATTGGGATTCGTTGTTTTGTCCCCGCAGATAGAAGTTCGATAAATATTTTGAAGGTTTGAATCTCTGATTTATCGATCAAACTTTGTATACACCTTTTTTTATAAAGAAGTTGCCACAGAAGGATCATTATGCTCTATCGTGATTTTGGAAATACAGGATTCAAAGTGTCCGTTCTGGGGTATGGCGCCGGAATGCTTGGCAATGATCATCTTTCAGAGAAAGGTGCCGAACAATTACTCAATCGAATTGTCGATCTGGGATTAACATTAATAGATACTGCGCGCGGGTATGGTATATCTGAAGAACGAATAGGAAAACATCTTCAGCATCGCCGTCATGAAATCATTCTCTCGACTAAAGTAGGTTATGGAATTCCGAGTCATCCCGATTGGACGTATGAATGCGTTCAATCCGGTGTAGAGGAAGCGTTGCGCCGACTCAGGACAGATTACATCGATATTGTGCACCTGCATTCTTGTCCCCGGAATATTTTAGAAGCGAGAGGATCGTTGCGTGCTTTGGAAGATGCTGTCGCATCCGGCAAAGTGCGAGTTGCAGCATACTCGGGCGAGAATGAAGCACTGGATTGGGCAGTAAATTCAAGACGATTCGGAAGTGTTGAGCACTCGGTAAATATCTGTGATCAGCGCGTTATAGATGGAGCGTTGGAGTTGGCGGCGACACGAGGATTAGGTATTATTGCGAAACGTCCAATAGCGAATGCACCGTGGCGCTTTCTCGAGTGTCCGAAAGGAGAGTATGTCGAAGAATATTGGTGGCGTTGGAAAACAATGAATCCCGACACACGGGGGCTTGAATGGCAGGAATTAGCAATACGATTCTCCGCGTTTACGCCCGGCGTGAGTTCGTGTATCGTGGGAACAACCCAAATCGGCCACGTGCTTGAAAACATCCGCTGTATAGAAAATGGTCCATTAGACGGAGACCACATCTCACTCATCAGGAAAGCATTTCGCGAAAACGATCCGGGTTGGTGGATTGGACAAATATGAATACGTCAATGTATGTGAGCAAGAACGAGATTCCTTACAGGATTGTGACATTGTATAAAAAACGTGACTCTCAAGAAAGTGTCAGAGGAGATTTAAAAAATTATAAAATGAAATCCAATAACAGAAGTTTTACTTCATAAGAAGATATTGTTTAGAGATTTGTGTCATCTACAGTAACACACAGGGAAGGCCAAGTAGGGATTCTGTGCTATAAAAGAAAGTCCTGTTAGCCCATCAATCAGCAGGAATTTCCCTATCGTTCGCAGCGCGGGTACGCGATGGACTTGATAAAAATGAATTCTCTTTCATAGGAAGAATATCGATTTTATCAATTTCTTTCTCCTATTCGTCTTACAAGCAAATATATAGGGATTATCCCGGTTCCCCTTTTATGGCATATATTTTGGTTAATCAGATAAAGACTAAGCCCCTCTTCATAATGAAAATATATTGTTTTAAGAGTGTTGCAAGAAAGGTTGTATTTGGCCTGATGAACAAATACCTTATATCATAATCCTGCAAGGTGTATTATGAAAATGACATACATGAAACTGTTCACATTGTTCTGTGTTATTCTCACACGATTAACTGCTCAGACACCACCTTATCTGGATAGCACTTTATCAGCGAGTCAAAGGGTAGATGATTTGTTAAGTAGAATGTCGCTGGATGAAAAGATCGGACAGATGATGCAGGTTGATTTAAGTGTTGTCGGGTCCAATCCATCGATCCTTACGACGTATTTCATAGGTTCGGTGCTTAGCGGTGGCGAGGCAGACCCGGCAGCGGGAAATTCTGCGTCGAGCTGGGCCAATACGTACGATACGATGCAAGTCTATGCACTAAAGACACCATTGAAAATTCCAATGATCTACGGAATCGATGCCGTTCATGGCCATAACAATGTTCTTGGTGCCACTATCTTTCCCCATAACATTGGTATGGGTTGTACCAGAAATCCGCAATTAGTCAAAGAAGCGGCAAGAGTCACTGCTGAAGAGATAGCTGCAACAGGCATTGATTGGACGTTTGCCCCGTGCATTGCAGTTCCACGGGATGAGAGATGGGGAAGAACATATGAAGGCTTTGGAGAAACTGCTGAGTTGGTACAGCTGCTTGGTTCGGCAGCAGTTCGTGGATTCCAGGGGGACTCTTTATATGGACCAACAAGTATTCTCGCATGTGCAAAGCATTATTTTGGAGACGGTGGGACGACAGGCGGTGTTAATGAGGGGAATACGGAATTAGATTCGACTGCATTGCGGAACATCCATTTGCCCGGATACATTTCTGCCATCGACTCTGGTGTCGGCAGTATTATGGTATCGTTCAGCAGTATCAATGGGCAAAAAATGCATGGCAATAAATATTGGCTTAGCGATGTTCTCAAGGGGGAATTACATTTTCAAGGATTCATTGTCTCCGACTGGGCCGGAATCGATCAATTAGGGAATGATTATACCCAATGTGTAGATAGCGCGGTTAATGCAGGAATTGATATGGTTATGCTCCCGACACGCTATGATGATTTTCGTAACGCCATGCGAAATCTTGTAAGCGAAGGAAAAGTGACCAGCACACGGGTTGATGATGCAGTAAGAAGAATTCTAACCGCCAAGTTCAAACTTGGATTATTTGAAAGGCCGTACACAGATCGATCGCTTCTCCATCTCGTCGGTTCTCCTGAACATCGCGCTGTTGCCCGTCAATGTGTGCGTGAATCAATTGTGTTATTAAAGAAAAAAGATGGAATAGTGCCGTTGCCAAAAACAACGAAGCGAATACTTGTTGCGGGTTCTAATGCAGATGATATAGGAAATCAGTGCGGAGGGTGGACAATTTATTGGCAGGGACGAAGCGGAAATATTACCACAGGAACAACAATTCTGCAGGGAATGAAAAATATTGCTCCTGGTAATCAAATCGATTATTCCAAGACAGGAGATTTTGCAGATTCCATAGCAGACTATTCTGTGGTTGTGATTGGTGAGACGCCATATGCTGAAGGAAGCGGTGATAACAATGATCTCAGCCTTGCTAAAGCAGATGTTGAATTGATAAAAAAAATGAAAAACTATGGTGCGCCTGTTATTGTGATCTTGGTATCAGGCCGGCCGCTGATCATCGAAAAAATTCTCCATTATGCAGATGTCATTTTTGCCGCATGGCTGCCCGGCACGGAAGGAGAAGGAATAGCGGATGTTCTTTTCGGAGATTACCAACCCAAAGGACTTTTATCTTGTACTTGGCCCAAAAATATGTTGCAAATACCGATCAATGTCGGCGATATCATGTATGATCCGTTGTATGCGTATGGGTATGGACTTCCTTCACTGGAAAATTCTCCGCAGGGCTCCTCACCGGTGTGTTTGTCCGCAATCATCACAAGTGATGCAAAACATTTCGAATTGACATTTAATAAAAAGATGAAGGATCCTTCGACTGAACAAGCAACATTGACACTAACACTGAACCAGGTTCCCCTCGCTTCTGCGGCGACAGTCTTACTGAAAGAACATGATAGTACGACGATCATTGTGACATTAGATACCACGTATTATACACGAGACGACATCGGAACAATATCCTATAATAGTGGTACACTTGAAGCTGTCGATGGCGGATTGTTACAACCGTTTGGACCGATGGATGCTTATAATTGGGTCAGACCTGCTGCGATAACGATTCCCTCTAGAATAGAAGCGGAAAATTACAGTGATATGCAAGGTATCCAGCTTGGGCCGACAAACGATATTAATGGTGTTTCGGATGTTACGAGTATTGATGATGGAGATTGGATGGAATATTCAGTCAATGTGCCTACAAACAATAATTATTATTTGGCGCTAAGATATGCAAGCGAATCTGCAGTAGGAGAAGTGAAGTTTGTAATAAGCAAGACTATCGGTGCAACAATGTCATTACCGGCGACAGGCAGTTGGAACAATTATGCAATCGCCTATATAAAACCCGGAATTTACGCAGGTGAACAAACCATTGGTATCAATATAAATAAGGGTGGTTTTCGATTAAATTGGTTTTCGATAACAACATCCAAGCCCACATCTGTTGATGACCAGGGTTTGATTCCTTTGACAAATAGATTAGAACAAAATTTTCCTAACCCATTCAATCCTGCAACTGAAATAAGTTATTCTGTAAAAAATAATGGAGTGGTTCGATTAAGTGTCGTTAATCTTCTAGGGCAGGAAGTAAAAATCCTTGCGAACGAGTATCAACCAGCAGGTTCACATTTAATTCATTTTGATGCATCGGGTTTGGCAAGTGGAGTATATTTCTATAAACTCCAGGCCGGCAATTTCAGCGCTGTGAAGAAATTGCTTCTCTTGAAATAACTTTCTATCTGCATCTTTTCAGAAAATAGATGCTCACATACCCAATGATGACCAACTTATTGGTATGGAGTTTGTTAATAATCATGCCGTTATAATAAATAATGTGATTATTATATCCTTAGGCGATAATTCAATTCTGTGCATCATGAAGAGATTTCGACATAAAACCATACTCTATTTCTATAAATATTAGCCCGGTAATCTTTATTCTTTAGAGCTTGGATCAAGCTTGAGGGAGGAATCTGTTTATTATTATGATAATGTTTATGAATAAGACAATATAAAAGATTTTATAATAATATTTTTTAATATAATGTGATCGATAGACAACAAAGGAGATTTGATATGAAATCCATATGTAGTTTAATATTGTTTATTTTTGTATCGCTCTCTTTCACTGCTTATTCTCAATTGACACAAATTCGGGTTGCATGCATCGGCAACAGTATTACACAGGGCAGCACAGAAACTTGGCCCCATGCGGCGGGGGTAATATTAGGTTCTCACTATAACGTAATAAATTATGGTGTTGGTGGTACAACAATGTTAAAAAAAGGGGATCTTCCATATTGGAATCAAACTCAGTTTTATCAAGCGCAAGATTTCAATCCGCATATTATTTTCATTTCACTTGGAACGAATGACAGCAAACCGCAGAACTGGCAATATGGGAGCGAGTTCTATAATAACTATATAGATTTTGTAAATACATTTCGACAGAACGGAAGAAAACCTCAGATCTATGTTTGTTTCCCACCGCCAGCGTGGGTTGATAATTTTGGTATTACTAATTCCATTATTCGTGATTCGATTATTCCTCTTATCGACTCTGTTCGCAGAGTGGAAAATGTACTGCTGATCAACTGGTATCAATTGATGGATACTATGTCGGCCTATAGTGACGATGGCATTCATCCTATTAGAGCTTATGGAATTATGGGCGGTTGGGCAGCTGATTCAATTTTAAATAGTCCTGCAGGTTTTATTCGAACATTTAACGCGAATCCGCAAAAATACGAACAAGGGGATTCAGTAAAATTATGGTGGGAAACAAGCAAAGGGTCGCAAGTTACGATTAATGGAACGATAGTTGCTGAAACAGATTCAATGATTGTATATCCATCGGGGACGGCTCCTTATACTCTTATAGCACATGGGGCACAATTTTCCGATACAAGCACGGTAACACTTGAATATCTTGCTCCCGGAACTATAAAATCATTAAATGCAAATCCCAAGGTATTGGAGAAAGATGCAGGAGATTCGACTTTAATTCAATGGACTACATCAAAAGGATCCACTGTCAAATTTGAAGATGTTTTCGTTCCGATGAACTCTTCACGTTATGTCTCACCGACATCAACGTCGACATATATGCTCGTCGCAAGTGGAGAAGTTATTGATACAGAGCGAATTACAGTGCCGGTGATGGATGCAGAGCTTATCAATCGAGCATCGGGTTGTACAGTTGTTGCATACTCTTCTATTAGAGGATATCCGGCAAGTAATGTTGTTGATGGTGATACCGGAACGGCTTGGATAAGTTCTGCGACGGTCACTGGACAATGGATTTACGTGGACATGGGAAAAACTTGTTCAATTGATAGAGTCGTGCTCAAGTGGGGAACGCGATATGCCACTTCTTACATTATTCAATCGATTTCATCAACGGGGGTAATAAAGAATCTCTTAAGTACGACAACAGGAGATGGCGGTATCGATGATATAAGCGGCCTAGGAGGAACAGGCAGGGCTGTTCGGATCATGTGTAACGCAAGGAATATAGCTGATTCCGGGTATGTCTTAAAAGAGTTTGAGATTTATACTCCGCCCCGATCTGTTGGAATCCAAGATCAATCTGTTGAGAGGCTTTTGAATTTTTCATTAGCCCAGAATTATCCTAATCCGTTTAATCCAACAACGACGATCGATTTTACTCTTTCAACCCGCAGTGTTGTTCGAATCGAAATCTTCGATGTACTTGGGCGAGAAATTACTGAAATTATCAATGGTGAGCTTGATGCCGGTACCCATACAACTCAGTGGAATGCCAGTGTTTGTTCTGGAATCTATTTTTACAGAATGGAAGCATTTCCTCTAAATAGACGCGGCGCTCCATTCACTCAAACCAAGGCTATGTTGGTGCTTAAATAGGACAACCTTCATGATTATCAAAGAGTGTTTTTGCATGATCGATGTGGACATTACATTCTTTGGCATTCACTCGGGCGAGAACATATTTTGTACAAGAGCAGTATGAATGCAGGCAGATATTCAACGATCAGTATGAGAGGGCATTCATCCCACGCATCTGGGAATTTATACTGAAATACGATCTATCCGGAAAAATGCAAAATTATTATTCAGTATTGGGTTTTAGTATGTGTTGCAGGATTATATTCATCTGTTGTTTTTCCTCATTGTTCATTTCTTCTTGTTCCATGCTTTCCTTTGTGCATGAGCATAATGATTTTATCCGCATTCGGGGTACACACTTCATCCATAATGGAAAAACGTATTACTTTACTGGGGCGAATCTTTGGTACGGGTGTTATATAGGTTCTCCAGGTGAAACAGGAAATAGAGCGCGACTGATTCGCGAACTAGACACCTTACAGAAGTATGGTATTACGAACCTAAGACTTTTGGCGGCATCTGAGGAATCGTATATTCATCGGTCGATTAAGCCAGCCATTCAGCATGCACCCGGTGTTACGGATGATTCTTTGCTTCAAGGACTCGATTTTGTCTTGGATGAAATGGCAAAGCGTCAAATGCATGCTGTACTGTATTTGAATAATTATTGGGAATGGTCTGGCGGTATGGCGCAATACATGGTTTGGGCGACAGGTGCAGATGTAGCTGATCCGGAAGATCGCAAAAAAGGATACAGCGGATTCATGGATTTTTCTGCACAATTCTATTCTACACCGCGAGCGATTCAATTGTTCGATGAGTATGTGAAACAAATTATTACGCGGAAGAATTCAATCAACGGGCGTGTCTTTTCTGAAGACCCGACTATTATGTCGTGGCAGCTAGCGAATGAACCTAGACCAGGCCGAGACGGTGAAACCGGAAAACGGAATTTACCTGCTTTTAACGTATGGATTGATCATACTGCAAAATACATCCATTCATTGGATACAAACCATCTCGTTTCAACGGGGAGTGAAGGAAAGGTAGGGTGCATTCAATCTGAAGAAGCATTTTTGGAATCTCATAAAACGCCGTATATAGATTATTTAACATTTCATCTGTGGCCGTTAAATTGGGGGTGGTTTGATCCCAATCGCATTTCCGAAACACTCCCACCATCGGAAGAAAAATCTTTTCGTTACTTTAATCTTCATTTGAAAATGGCTCGAACACTCAACAAACCGATTGTGATGGAGGAATTTGGGATTGGTAGGGATAGTGCGGCAATTCTCCCTGGTACTCCTACGACAGCGCGCGACCACTATTTTCGTGCTATATTCCAGGCATTGTATGATTCTGCACAAGCAGGTGCACCGATCGCCGGTTCGAATTTGTGGACTTGGGGCGGGGAAGGCAGTGCGCGACATCCAGATGGCTTGTGGTTAAAGGGCGACCCGTTCGTTGGCGATCCCCCGCAAGAACCTCAAGGGAGAAATTCAATCTTCACTGCAGACAAATCAACATTACTCATCATCGGCGAGTATGCAAAGAAAATGCAGCAGATGAGTGTCTCTGATTCCATATTCATGGAAAGAAAGTGAGTAAGTGTATGAGTTATTCATCACGATTTATTTGTATGGTTGCTCTTGTTATAGGGGTCTGCACAATGTTGCACTCGACACAGAATATTCCTGCAAACCATCCGTACATTCAATATTATGGAAGATGGGATTTCTCGGATTCACTCGCTCCATCTCATTCTTGGCCGGGGGTGTATCTCTATGCGGAATTTGAGGGAACAAGTATTGGAGTTCGAATGAATGATAATTATTGCTATTACAATGTATTCATCGATGGAAAATTGTCGTCGGTGTTTAAAGGCAGTTCAGCAGGAGTAACTTCTTATACGTTAGCTTCAGGGCTCTCTGATAGCAATCACACCCTCTTGTTCACAAAAAGAAATGAAACGACGTCGAACAAGTATTCGTTCCATGGACTTATTTTGGACGATGGCAAAAATTTGCTGCCGCCTCCGGCAAAACCAATGCGGAAAATAGAATTCATCGGCGATTCCTATACAAGTGCTTCAGGAAATGAATGGACAGACAACACGAAACCCTTAGATAAAGAAACTCAATATACTAATATCTATGAAGGATTTGGCCCCATCACTGCAAGAAATTACAATGCGCAGTACCAGATGACAAGCCAAGCCGGTTATGGTCTCGTAGTCGATTGGGAAAGTAATTATGCCAATACTATTCCAGATAAATTTGATCGAACTCTCTGCTATACTTCTCTGCCTAAATGGGATTATGAACAGTGGATCCCTAATCTCGTTGTCATCTGCCTTGGACTAAATGATTACTCGGGGTTTGGCGGCTATTCAGGTCCTATTGCCAAGGACAAAACTGATTTGTTCAAATCGAGATATCATGATTTCATTGAAACCATACGAGATGTTTATCCTGGGACAAAAATTCTTATCGTTGCCGCTAATAGTGTAGAATGGATACAAACCGCAGCATCTGAGGTAGTCGTCGAAGAAAACAATCTCGGTAAAAACGATGCTTTCTATACCTATTTTCCGAAATACGAAGATAGTTCGTATGTATTTGGCGGGCATCCAACGGTTGCAACGCATCACCTGATTGCAGAAAGGCTTATTGCCAAGATTGATTCCATTGACGCATGGCATCCATATCAAGATTTGCTGCCTCCGCGTATAACAAAGCTGCCTGTCTCGCCGTTTATCGTATACGACACGACGTATACTCTTACAATTCAAACCGATAGTTATGCGACAATGCGTTTCAGTACTATAGATAAACCTTACAATCAAATGGATTCTGTTTTCACTGTTACGGGAAAACGTGAACATTCTGTTACATTCTCATGTAGTCATAATCAGCACTACACATATTATTTGCGCGGCATAGATGTCTTTGGGAATGCAATGGATACTTCTGCTGTAGTGATATTTCAAGTTGATACGACAAAAACTTTGCTGAATTGGGCGTCATTAGGCTATGATCATTCCGGTTGGAAGACTGGGCTTGCGCCATTAAGCAACATAAGTGCGGATAGCCCAAAAACACTGGTCTCTTCAGTTATCACCGCATATTTCAGAAAAAATATTACCATCGCAGATATATCGAAGATTACTGCAATAGGAATTTTTATAAAGGCTCATGACGGCGCAGTTGTGTATGCAAATGGATCAGAGGTGGCCCGAATCAACATGTTCACGGATGAAGAAATTTCATATCATTCCGTGGCTATTGGAGCGAAGGCATTCAATAATATGGTTGCTATAAATACTCCGGCAGGCTTCAGTAAGCTCCATAATGGTGAAAATACCGTCGCTGTGGAAATTCATACTGCCAGTTCCACTGTTCCTAGTGTATCGTTTGACTGCTATATATTGGATAATCTCGGTTATTATTTTAAACTTGGATCGGAATGGCATTATTATGATAACGGAGATACACCCCCAAATCAGTTGGCTGACAAGATAACCGATGTCCTTTCTGAACAACAGAGTTTGCAACCAAAAAGTTTTATTCTGTATTCCAATTATCCGAACCCGTTTAATCCATCAACGACACTCAAATTTGATATTCCTTCCAAGAGTCATGTGACAATATATATTTTTGATCTGCTGGGCAGAAAAGTTGCTACTGTTGTCGATGAGGTGAAGTCTGAGGGAACATACAATATTCGTTTCGACGGCAGTGCTCTTTCCAGCGGTTTGTACTTTTGCAGACTCCAAGCTGGGAACCGGGTTGCAATACAGAAATTAATATTGTTGAAGTAAAATAAATTGGGTATGAAATAATTACGATTGGGAAAAAATATGTAGAACATTTACTCCGAGCTTTCTTATTAGAATAATATCAATTTATTTAATTGATAAATTTAAAATTTTTCTAAGTCTGCCAGAAGTGCCTTTTTCTAAATAAATGCTCATAGAGCATTCTTTTTTTCCCCTGGCATTGAATGTGTTATTCAACTAATGGTTTTTTACGTAAACTTCATTTGTATAATTATTAGCATTTCAATACCACGGTTAAATATAAGCTGCGGATCATAAAAAATGAGTTGTAGTAAACAGACTCTTTTTATACATTGGTACAGGTAAAATTCTTCTTTCTCGAGTGTCACTCAAACGATTATACTTTTGTGACAATATTTCTTTAATCAACAGTAACAATAAACCAACCTTCACAATTTTTCAGGAGGTAGTATGAAAAAAATCTTACTGGTGTTATTTGCAACCCTTTTTATCTGTTCTTTAGGGTCTGCTCAGGTTTTTCAAAATTTTGAAATTGATGCAGGAGGTTTTGCCAACAACGGATGGGGAGCGGGTTTAACATCGTGCACTCGGATTGCCGATCCAACCGGAAGAGGGCTTGGAGTTTTACAGATGTCATTCGACGGCACTGCTGGTGGAAGTGGCCTTTGCGAAGTTGACAACATTGACGCTAAAAAAGTACCCATCATTACTTGCTGGGTTTATCTCCCTGCAAGTATTCCTGATTCAATCCAGATTAATTTGTGGGCACAGGATAATAATCATTGGGCATCAGTAGAACCAATAAACATAGCAAAAAATATTCCCAAGGAAACATGGTATCCAATTACCATAAATTTGGATCAGTTTTGCCTGAGTACTCCGAGTACCTTTGACAGCCATACTTATAATCTTTCAAGACTGGGCATTGAAATAAACCGATGGAATGAAAGTGATGCAGATGCAAATTGGGCAGGTAATATTCTTATTGATGATTTTTCTTTCACAGGTGTTCAACCGACAATATTTGCCAATTTTGAAATTGATGCAGGCGGTTTTACCAACAACGGATGGGGAGCGGGTTTAACATCGTGCACTCAGGTTGCCGATCCGACCGGAAGAGGAGTTGGAGTTTTGAAGATGTCATTCGACGGCACTGCTGGTGGAAGTGGCCTTAGTGAAGTTGATAACATTGACGCTAAAAAGGCGCCCATTATTACTTGCTGGGTTTATCTCCCCGCAAGTATTCCTGATTCAATCGAGATTGATATGTGGGCTCAGGATAATAATAGCTGGTCCACAGTAGAAACAAAAAACTTGGCAAAAAATATTCCAAAGACAACATGGTATCCAATTACTATAAATTTGGATCAGTTTTGCCTGAGTACTCCGAGTACCTTTAACAGCCATACTTATAATCTTTCAAGGCTGGGTATTGAAATAAACCGATGGAATGAAAGTGATGCAGATGCAAATTGGGCAGGTGATGTTCTTGTTGATGATTTTTCCTTCATGGGACTTGAAGTTGGACAAAAATGGGTAATTGCTGACTTTGAAGCTGAAGCAGGTGGTGTCATGGGGTTCGTAATCCCTGGATTTGGTGCAGCAGGTACTTCATTAGCAAGAGTGAAACCCGCAAGTAACGGATATATGGCACTCAATATCAATCCAACACTAGGATCACCGGTCGGTCAATGGGCAATTCAAAAAAGCGATATAAGTATTTTAGATACAGTAGATAAAAGTCCGACAACAGATTCTTTGATTGATGCTATTGGAATCGATATTTTGGTTCCTGCAGATTACAATGCATCAACAATCGGTATCATATTCCAACCGGCTGGAAATGGTTGGTCATGGCTGGAAAAAGACATTTCGGTAAAGGATAGTGTTGGCTGTGTCGCTCCCGGTAAATGGTCTACTATTAAATGGCCGATATCGGAATTCAAGAGTCAGATCGTCAGCGCGAAATTGAAAGGTTCCTTTTTCCTGCAATCGACTGTTACTGGCTCAACTCCGTTTGAAATTGATTTAGATAATTTGACCCTTTTTGGAATTCCCCAACCTGCAGGAACGAATTTATCTCCTGCATTGACGTTAACGAAAGATACTACTCTCGCTCCCGGAACAAATACGGTTGTTGATTTTGTGAAATTTACTTGGATAGATAATACGTTAGGAGCGGAGAAATATAATATCTATATGAGCAAAGTAGGACCAATTACGAATCTCAGTGCTAGTGATGTAGTAAGAATTTCTACAGATATTGGTCATGGATTGCAGAGCTATGGTTATCGTCCATACACATCAAATGGTGATTCAGTGACCTTGTACTTTGCGATTACATCAGTTTTTAATGGTGCGGAATCCCCCTTGAGGTCTGTCTGTAGAAAGGGGCCGATCAAAGTCAAATCAACACCGACATTGAAAATACAATATGTGAAAGATTTTGCTGCATCATTTGTTTTAGATGGCACGGATGATGAGTTTGTGCCGTATAAATCACATTTAATTAAACCGCAATCTGCTGGTGGTCCGGAAGCATGGTCGCCGACGGTGGAAGCCGATACTCTGGATACAAATTTCCGGATAACGATGATTATCGATGATCATTATCTCTACATCAGTGCAGATGTTGATGATGATGATATTAATACTGTGTCGACATATCAAACCTGGCAGGGCGATGGATTGGAATTCTATATGGGCCTTTATGATTTGCGCACTATGAATGCATGGCACGGAAAGAATTTCACGAATGCCAATGGCGATGTGAGAATTGGTTGGAACACATTGAATCAGATGACAACTGATGGTTCAGCAGTAAAAGCATGGCCCGGCGTTACATATGCACTCTATCAAAAATTATTCGGTACAAGCGGGTATATCGTCGAAGCAAGATTAACCTTAGATTCTCTTGCCGCAGGGAATGCATTTGGCGCGGTAACAAATGGTTTATTGTTCCCATTGAAGATCGATTTAAATGATATAGATCCGGTTGTGGATCATGATAGTTCTCGTTCTCAAATCCTTCAGGTTGGTAATAATCCATTCGGAACAAAAACCGACTTAGATCAAGAGTGGGTGAGACCGCATACATGGGGTATCGCGGAAGTAATAGGCGGACCGACCGCGGTAAAGACATCTCCAACAAGTCCCTATGAGTATAAACTGTTTGAAAATTATCCCAATCCATTCAACCCTTCCACGACCATACAATATACCCTCAAAGAGAAGGGAAACACAATATTGAAGGTATTCAATTTGCTAGGCCAGGAAGTTGCGATGCTGGTGAATGAAGATCAAGCGGTAGGTTCCCATTCTGTTACTTTTAATGCCAACCGGCTCTCCAGCGGAGTCTATTTCTATACGATCGAATCAGGGACGTTCAGGCAATCTAAAAAGATGCTATTGCTGAAGTAAATTCTTCGAGGAGAATGGCAGGAAGAGAATATCTTCCTGCCATTTCCATATCTGTAATTTTGAATCGCATACAGAGATGCAGGGATGTTAAGCTAAAAGACTAGGACATGAAGTCTTTTTGTTGTGTCATGGTTTCTATTTATTTATTACTCCGAGGCTGAATGAGCGATGCACACAGATTCAGAATTCAGCTGTGTGCTCCTTTCTCCTGGAAAAGGATCTGTACTATGAGGAAAATGTTTAAATGCATAATATCTGTCATGCTGGTGTGTGTACCTATGACTACGACGCTTCTCGCCGGTACTACAGGAAAAATTGCCGGAAAAGTCATTGATGCAACGACAAAGGAACCATTAATCGGTGCAAATGTCATTTTGAATGGGACTTCTCTTGGCGCCTCGACGGATATTGATGGTGAATATTATATTATCAATATTTCCCCGGGAGTGTACTCGGTATCGGTGAGCATGGTTGGATATAAAAAAAATGTATCGGAAAATATACGTGTACAAATTGACCTCACGACAAAAGTGAATATCGAACTTGTACAAACCACGGTACAGATTGATGAAGTTGTTGTGACTATGGCGAGAAAGGAAATTCAAAAAGATTTGTCATCCTCTGAAAGGAGCATGCAGACAGATCAAATCAGCGCACTTCCGGCTCGTGATATAGCAAGCGTTCTCAGTCTGCAAGCCGGCGTTACAAAGGATGCCGGCGGCGAACTCCATATACGCGGAGGACGCTCCTCGGAAATCAGTTATATGGTAGACGGGGTTCAAGTAATAAACGGACTTGATCGCAGCGCCGGTATTTCAATCGACGATCAATCTATCGAAGAAATAAAGGCGATTACAGGAACATTCAATGCAGAATATGGACAGGCATTATCAGGTGTCGTAAATATTGTTACAAAAAAGGGAGCCGAGAAATTTACCGTTGTTGCGACCGGATATGCCGGAGATTATTTGAGCTTTGATAATTTATACTCTGTCATGACGAACAGAGAATGGGCAAACCTTGCAGCACAGGCACTGACAACTGGCAGATTCGATGGTAATTATTTTGCCCAGTATGGCATTACGACATACGAACAATTTTATAATATGATCCAACAGCGAAAAAAGCCATGGGAAACAACCGAGCGTTATCTTGACAAATATGACCCCTCAAAACATTATGATATTGAGCTGAACGTTTCCGGGCCGCTTTTCAAGGGTCTGTCGTTTTTTATTGCGGGAAAACACTATCATGGATCACATGCCGATTACGGTAAACGGTATTTCGAGCCTTGGGGAGTATGGCAGCCGGTTTCCGATACTATTCATACTTATAAAATGCCAGATGGAGCACTCGTTCCTTTGGGCTCGTACAAAGGATATTCGACGCAATCCAAAGTGTATCTCGAACTCTCAAATTTAACTCTGAGCTATGGAATATATTATAATAAGGATGATAGTTATACTAGTGATCCTAATGGAACCGGTGCTTATAAATATATGCCGGATGGCGGACGTAATAACTATTCAGATAAATTCACACATATTATCTCAGCAACCTATATATTTTCAAACAAAACATTCTTAGAAATGAAGGGGAGCTATTACTCAAATAGTTTTAAGACTTATTTATATGAAGATCCGTACGATTATCGCTATATGCCGACAGATCCTGGCATTTTCTCGCAGTATGTGTTCAGACCAACAAAAGAAAACAGTCTACAGGCGCAAAATCCTCCTTATGATTTCGCCTATTGGGGCAACGATATCTTTCGGCAGCGAAATGATGTCCGTTATGTATCCGGGTCTATTGACCTCACAAGCCAATTAAACAAGTATAATTTAATAAAATTGGGGGCGAGCGGGAAACTTCATGATATTGAAAGTGATTACTACACTCTCCAATTTGATCCAACCACGTATCGCCCGTATATTCCCGAAAAAACATCGCCCTATCGTACGTACATGGCGGCGAAGCCGAATGAATTTGCAGCGTATATTCAGGATAAAATCGAATTTCAAGAACTTATCATTAATCTTGGCGTGCGGTTCGACTATTTTAATTCCGACGGTAAAGTTTTAGCGGATCCCATGGACCCGCAAATATATTCGCCGTTCAAAATGGAGCACATTTATAAGAATTACAATGATTCATTAAATCAAAGTCAATTGGTTGCATACACGCCGGAAGAACGGGAAAAATTCTGGTGGAAAAAAGTCGATCCGAAATATCAGATTAGTCCCCGCTTGGGTATATCATTCCCAATTACAGATAACGGTGTGCTTCACTTTTCGTATGGGCATTTTTTCCAGAATCCGGCGTTCCAGTACCTCTACGCAAATCCTAACTATTGGATAACGGGTGCAGGCTCCACACCTCTTACCGGCAATGCAAATTTAAACCCAGAGCGGACTACCATGTATGAGATTGGACTTCAACAGAGACTTTTTGAAAACTTCATCATTAATACAACAGGTTTTTATCGGGATATCAGGGATTGGGTAGGTTCGGGATATCCGATTGACACATATCGCGGTCTCACCTATTACTCGTATGTGAACAAAGACCATGCGGTTGCAAAAGGATTGACTTTTTCTGGTTCATACAGTGTCGGATCATTCAATTTCAGTTTAGATTATACATATATGGAAGCGGTAGGTACTTCCTCTAATCCCGGTGATGCGTATACCGATGCAAGTGCTGGAAAAGCTCCTCGTATAGATTTGGTATATTTGAATTGGGATCAGACGCATAACGTAAATGTTGTTGCAGGCTACAATAATAGCGAAACAGGGTGGAGCGCAACAATTGTCGGCGCAGTCGCGTCAGGTTTTCCGTACACTCCAACGCTTGTGGCGAGCGAAGCAACTGGCGCCAATCAATATGTCGGCTGGCGGGAAAACAGTGAACGAAGACCTTCTTCGATCAATTTTGATTTTCATTTAGCAAAGCTGTTTTCTCTTCATGAAATTAAAATTCAGGCAATGGTTGATGTCAGGAATGTTTTCGATACACGAAATGCAATAAATATTTATACAGATACTGGATTGCCAAATTACACAATGACGGATTATCAATACACGAGCCGGATTGTAGAAGTATCGAATTCAACAGAATATTTTTCCCGGCCCAGTTATTATTCAGATCCACGATCGATCACATTTGGTCTGCGAATTTCTTATGAGTAGCCGCATAGGTGCAATTATGACGACATCGGCATTTCAACAAATAAATTTTAAACCATTGACTGCCGGGATTTACCTTGCAATCATTCTTCTATTACTCGGCGGAGGAATAGGCGAATCATTGCAGGCTCAATCCATTTCAGGTATTGGTACAACTGCTGCTTCGTTCCTCAAAGTCGGTATAGGTGCGCGTGCGCTCGCTATGGGAGAAGCTTATACAACACTTGCAGAAGATGCTACGGGAGTATTTTGGAATCCGGGTGCAACTGCAAACCTTGAAAAAACGCAAGCGCAATACTTCCATGAAGGGTACTTAGCTGACATCTCATATGATTTTGGAGCAATTTCCTTGCCCGTCAATGGGTTAGGCACGATGAGTGCATTTCTTGGATATATGGACTTTGGACAAATTGAAAGGACTTCCATACAATTTCAAGATGGCACGGGCGAAAAAGTTTCAGCAAGTTCCTTTGTCTTTGGCCTTTCGTATGCACGCGCCCTGACAGATCGCTTTTCAATTGGCGGAAACATGAAATATGTTCATGAAGGAATATGGCACTCTACGGCAGGCGGTTATGCATTTGATATAGGCTTGCTATATAAAACGATGTTTAAAAATATTAGAATTGGAATGTCCATTACCAATTTTGGTTCGCGTATGAAGATGGAAGGCAGGGATATGCAGGTACAGCATGATCTTGATGCCTCAATTGCCGGTAACAATCCAAATATTAATGCGCATCTGGATACGGATGAATTCCCCATGCCGGTTCTTTTCCGCGTAGGCCTTTCTGCCAATATTACAAAGGATATCCTTGATATGTCTGGAACCGACTGGATCGTTGCTGTCGATGCTGTTCATCCAAGCGATAACAATGAATATATAAATGCTGGAACTGAATTAGCATTGTTTAATCGCATCATTGCATTGCGTACTGGATTCCGGCAGTATCTGCTTGATGATCGTCTGGGAGGTCCGACATTTGGTGCGGGAATACAATTAGAAAGCGGCGGAAGTCAGATCGGAGTTGATTTTGCTTCTATAAGCTATGGTGGATGGTTCGGATATAAAAATGTTCTGACAGTGATTGTTTCTTTCTGATCGAATTATTGAGGATTTTATGAAAAAACGCTTTCTCGTTTCCGCTCTCATCGGACTTTTTTTCTATCATGGACAATTGATTGCCCAAAATTATGGATATGGCAGTTCCATCTATCGTGCGAGAAATACACATGCCGGTAACCTTGTTAGAATGACTTTTAGTAATAATGGAAGACTCGGCGCGGTAAAGGGTGATAATTCTGTTGTTTATGCCGGTGAATGGCCGATAGGCAGCGGACATGTTCAGATGGGGAATGTCTCAGCGTACGTTATGTCTGAAATTCGAGTGCCGAGTATTGATCCGATAACTCAAGATACATCATATACTTGGATTACACCGGCAGTATGGTGCGAGGGTTGGGATCCTGCGCTTTTTCCACATGATGGAACAGGAAGATTCCAGGGCTTTGAACCACTTCCCGGGTTCCTGAATTCAGCAAATAAAGAAAAGAATCCAATGCAAGCAGTGGCGATGAGCAATGAGGCATTTACGTGGCCCGAATTCTGGCCGGATAAAACAGCAGATTTAATTGATCCGGGATGGAAGTCGCACTGGAACGGTTACTTTGGTAAAGATCAACAAAATGCGGATCAGGAAAGTTATTATGTGATGGATGATTATCAAGCCGATAGAAAAAGTCAGGGTATAGCATGGCCTAAACCAGTGCCCTCTGAACCGAATCGAGGCGGATTAGGTTTACGTATGTCTGTGCGCGGTCTGCAATGGTCAAACCCGGATGCTGAGGACTGCATTTTTTTTCTGTACGATATAAACAACTTTGGCAGCCTTAATTTAGATAAAACTCTTTTTGGCACAAATGTCGGTGCTTCGAGCGGCGGTCTTGTGGGACAGTCTGGCGACTATAATGACGATGCTGCACAGTTCTATCGGGATAAAAGTCTTGCGGTTAATCACGAAGATTATTCAGTGGATCCAAATAATCCAGGACTTGGAGGATATACTCCAGTGCCCTGGGTTGGATTTGCATTTTTGGAAAGTCCCGGTAATCCTTATGATGGGATTGATAATGACGGGGACGGGAATGACCCTATGAAGCCGGGTGGAGGAGTAGGAAAAATTATTACCACAAGCGACTTTTGGAAAACATATAAAGTTGGAGATACTGTTATTGTCATAGATTATAATTCTCCTAATCTTACGCGTACAAAAAAAGTAATGCCTCCAGAGGGTATCACAGTTAAATATAAAGACTATGAAAGAACGATGCTTCCGAACGTACCATTGCAAGAAATTGAACGAGATGGAGTTGATAATAATCTCAATGGATTGATAGATGAGAACGATGGTGCGGTAGGTCAAGACTCGGTGAAATTTTATTTATACATTCGTTCAGCCAGTAATAATAGAGATTATTTAGCAAAAGATTATTTTGCAGGTACTGATACAGTAAATTGGATGATTGATGAGCGCCGGGATGACGGCAAGGATAATGATGGCGATTGGAACCCCCAATATGATGATGTTGGATTGGATGGAAAACCGGGAACAGGCGATCCGGGTGAGGGTGATGGATTGCCTACGAGCGGCAGGGGAACAGAATTGCCCGGCGAACCAAATATTGATAAAACAGACGTTGATGAATCAGATCAAATTGGATTGACAAGTTTTAAATTCTATGAATACAGTAAACTTACCTATAGCGACGAAAATCAGATGTGGCTCTACTCCCAACCCGGATACTTTGACAACAAAACCACAACCATAGGTGATTATGATTATGTATTCTCATCAGGGTACTTTCCGCTTCGTGCAGGCACGCGTGAGTTTCTTTCGATGGCTCTTGTCTATGGCATTGATGAAACAGATATTCTTCGCAATAAAGATGTAGTACAAACGATTTACAATGCAAACTACAACTTTGCAATTGCTCCGATAAAACCCATTGTAAAAGCCGTGGCAGGTGATAAGCAAGTGACCCTTACCTGGGATGATAAATCGGAAATGAGCTTTGATAGATTTCTGAAGGAGTTTGATTTCGAAGGGTATAAAATTTATAAATCGACAGATTATACATTTAGTGATGCAGGAACGATCACTGATGGACTAGGGTATGATAGATTTAAAAAGCCTCTTGCGATTTATGACAAAATTGACAGCGTGTATGGATATTTCCCGAAAGATATTGGCAGTAAAGGAGTCCTCTTTAATTTGGGCAATGAAAGCGGATTAACACATAAATTTATAGATAATGATGTTACGAACGGTATGAGATATTTTTATGCAGTGACTGCATATGATAAAGGGAACATTTTGAAGAATATTGCGCCGAGTGAATGTTCAATTTCTGTCAATGCTAATGCAAACGGTGAAATACAGTATGGTGAAAATGTTATATCCGTCATACCACATGCCGCTGCGGCTGGTTATGTAACGGCAGGATTCAATATCGCACCAACATTAGTCGGTGATGCAATAACAAAAGGGACAGTCGGGGTTAATATTATTAATCCGGAATTAGTTCGGGATGGCGATGAGTACGAGATTCAATTCCTGGACCAGTCTATGGATGGGCGAGATAATAACGGAAATGGCCTCATAGACAGTGCAGATCAAGCAGAATGGCTGCCCACACTGACGACAGGGTTTGTCCTGAAAAACCTTACAAGTTTAAAAAATGATACAACATGGCTCTATAATTATTCAGTAATCAAAAAGGATTCTATTAATAAGCGGTTAACGGATACAACTATCATCATTCAGAGTCTTTACGATGATAATGATAAAGACTCGCGAACCTTCAAGAAGATAGTTGATGGATTGGAAATATCGGTATATAATCCTCCAGGGAGTGTGATTAGCGATTCAATTCGCGATATTGTACAGGGAACTCATTGGGGGAATGGACTTACGGTAGCACAGGCTTATCCAATTACTTTTGGTACATTTTCAGCGTCTGGTTATAAATCAGGTATATCATATCCACGACAATATAAAGTAGTCTTCTATAATGATGCGGTTGATACTTCGGCATCTGTAAAATTGCCACTATTGGTGGGGTCACCAGTAACGATGCCTGTTGTGCGTGGAGTAAAATTTCATGTGTTCGACTTGCTCACCGGTGAAAAGGTGAAATTCGCATTTTCAGATGGTCCCAAAAAACCCGGTTCCGCAACGGCTGGCCAGTTCTCTGCAGGAGATCGGATTATTTTATTTGAAAAATTGCCAAATGACTCAACAGTCATTACATATCAAATATATAATGCTGCAATAGAAGACACATCATTCTATAGCAAATTTGGACGACTGTTGGGGAGTGGCGATACATTATATTTATATACCGATAACCCTTTTACATCTCAAGTAAGATATCGATTCAAGATACACGGGCAAAGTATAGATACAGAAAAAGCAAAAAACGATTTATCGAATATCCGCGTTGTACCAAATCCTTATGCGGTCTCCGCCGTTTGGGAAACACGGAATCCATATTCGTCGGGCAGAGGCCCGCGTAAAGTAGAGTTTATTCATCTGCCGTATCGGTGTACCATTCATATTTATACTGTTGATGGCACGCTTGTGAGGACATTGGAACATACTTCCATTATGGCAAATGGTGCAGAGCCTTGGGATCTTATGTCGAAAGAAAACATGAGTATTTCCTACGGTGTCTATATCTATCATGTTGATGCTCCAGGCATCGGCGAACGCATCGGTAAAATTTTTATCATAAAATAATATCTATGAAAGATAAATATCGCCCAAATCTTCATGGTAGAGAAACCTATGAGATGTACGAAAGCGCTTGTTTTTATCATGTATGGTGTTGGAATTCTCTATGGCCAGAAGGTTCCTGACGCCGCAACCGTTGTAGCTGAATTTGGAAAAAATCGGATTACTCTTAAAGAATTCCGAATAGCGTATCTTCAACTTCTTAAAAATCCCAGAACTTTTGATTCCAAGGAACTTCGCAGGCAGTTCCTTGATGAACTCATTCAAAGGCATATTCTCTCGAAGGAAGCAGAAAGACTTGGTTTCGCAAAGAGCGAAATCCTTACGAATGAAGTGGAAGCCTTTCGTAATAAAGCTCTCCGCACTCAACACTTCGAAACAGTCATCAAGCCAAAGTTTACCATTCTTGAAGATGAAGTCGAAGAAGCGTACATGTTTACCCAGGAAAGCCGGAAGATCAAACATCTTTTCTATAAGACGAAAGACCAAGCGGATAGCGCCTATTCAATGTTACGCAGTGGCGCGAGCTTTGATAGTCTTGCCTATGTTTGTTTTGCAGATTCAACTCTGGCAAATAATGGCGGGGATCTCGGCTGGGTTGAATGGGATCAATTGGAATACGATATGGCTAAAGCAGCATTTCGCCAGCCGGTGAATATGATTTCTGAGCCTATTCAATCATCATTCGGCTATCATCTTATTGAAGTAACGGATTTTAAAAAGAAACCCCTCATTACACGTTATGAGTACTTGGTTCACAAACGAAAGGTGAAAGCGTTACTGGAATTCAAACTTGGAGATAAATACGGATTTGAATATGTTGGTGCAATGATGTCCAAACTCCACGTAGCTTACCATGCCGATGTTATGGAGTTCGTCGAAAAAAAGCTTAAAGACTTATTCAAAAGAAAACCATCGGCATTGGATCAGACATCGGAATATCAATTGTTCGACGATGAAATACAGAAAGTAGAAATGTCTTTATGGGATGCCCGTAATGAGGTAATGGCTGCTGTGAATGGTAAAAATATTACAGTCGGAATGTTTCTTGGTGATCTTATTTATATCCCTTACAATGCCCTTCATAAAAGTTTTAGGTGGACATTTGAATATGCAGTACGTGATTTCCTCCTTACCCAAGAAGCTCTGGCACTTGGTTTGGACAACAATGAAGAAGTTCTGATGAGAACAAATTTGTTTCGGGAATATTCTCTGCAATTGGCATATCGGCGGGAAATGGTACGTCATGTCACGGTGGAGGAAAAGGAAATAAAAGCATATTATGATTCACATAAGAAAGAATGCAATGGCGCGACCTATGATCAAATGAAAGAAATATTCTGGAATCTTGTTTTAACGAAAAAAAAACAAAAAGTGATTCCTGATTTAGTAAAAATGTTGACTCACGGTATGATCATGAAGAAGAATATAAAAGCTATTGACGATTATTACGAAGGTGTGAAAAAAGGCGATATTCGATAGGTTGGTCATTGAAAACAAACAAGCAAATAGCAGGTATCGGTTTTTTTTTAGCTGTAGCTCTATTATATGTGGTGATTTATAATGCCATCTCACATCGCCCAGAGAAAACTATAGTAGAAATACATTTTGCGGACCGCGTAACGGAAGCACATCGCATTCTCATCGATAAATATAATTCCATGCACGCCGGCTCAGTGAAGGTGATTCCGATTGATTTTCCGCTTGAGGATTTTAGCACTGATGGGCGGAAGGAAGTGCTCGCACGTTCCCTGCGCGGAGAAGATGACGCTATTGATTTGCTCGCAGTCGATGTCATTTGGGTGCATCGATTCGCCAAGTGGTGCGAACCGCTTGGGAAGTACTTTACTGACCAAGAGCGTAAGGGAATCACTGAAACTGCGTTGCGGACATGCTATCATGACGGAGAACTTGTAGCGGTTCCTCTCGATCGTGTTCAGGGACTGATGTACTACCGGGAAGATTTATTGGAACGGTTTCCCGAAGGTGAACAAGCAATTGAAGCAGTCAAAAAGGGAATTACATGGCCTGATTTCATTAAATTGAAAACACGATTGAAGACGAAAGGCCCATTCTATATTTTTCCTGCTGCGGAATTTGAAGGCCTTATATGCAGCTATATCGAAATTCTCTTGAGTCTGCGCCCGAATTATTTCGAAACAGTGGGTTTTCAGTTCGATACGCCTGAAGCAAAAACTGCTCTCCAGCTTTTAGTGGACCTCGTCCACCGGTATCATGTAACACCACCGGTAGTAAGCAGCCTCACCGATGTACCAAGTTATGAATATTTCATCCGTAATGACGGCTTATTTGTTCGTGGGTGGACAAGCTATGACAAAGATTTTATGAACGCACCCATCGATCATAACAAGGAAAAGCATCTGAAGAAAGCACCGATCCCTTATCTTCCCGAAGGGAAACCTACATATGTTTTTGGCGGCTGGAATCTGATGATGTCGAAATCAAGCACGAAAAAGGAAGCCGTGATTGACTTTGTAAAATTCTTATTGAGCGATGAGTCTCAGGAAATATTCTATACAAAAGGGGGGTATTGTCCTGTGACAAATTCATTTTATAACGATTCGACATATCGTCAACGATATCCGGAAATCTGCACGATGAAGGACATGATGGCTTATGGTGTTTACAGGCCAATGCAGGACAACTATACGAAATATTCGAAGATTATGGCGCGCTATTTTTATTTGGCTATCCTAGGGAAAATGTCGGTAGAGAAGGCATTGCAAAGTGTGCAAGCTTCTATCGAAACAGAAGGTAGTCAAACAAGGGGCAGGTGAACTATGTCGGGTTTTCATATACATCTCCCGGAAAAGATTAAAGTAAAATTAACTCGGTATCAATTCGAAATCCGGCATATTATTGTCATTTTCTTTGTTCTCATTTCCTTTCAGATCATTCTGATATTCTTTCAAAAAGCAACACTCGGGAATTTTTTGAGGGATACCCAGAGTTGGTTCCAGAAGTATTATGCAGAGCGTCTTGCACTGGTTACGACGACGAACGTCGAATTATTGTTTGAGAGTCAACAACGTCTTCGAGCCCAGCAGGATAGCACTGAAATGAGTCTTGCCCATTCCTTAAATGTAATTTTTAAGCAGCAGCAAATCCACCGTAGTGTAGATGATATTTGTTTGATTCTTGTAAAAGATGATCGTATTTATATCATTGATAGCGGACAGAAGATGTCTGCCTATTTTGGCGGGTCACTGCTGCCGTATGGGGGAGAGACCAACGCACCTCACAAAACTGCTATCCAGTTTTACTTGAGCACCTGGAATGAGATGCGCCGCAACGAAAAAATACTCAGTGCGGTCACGAATGAAAAAACATTCGACGTGATCGTTCCTTTTGTTCCCGATGGTGAATTATTGGGTGTCTTGTACTTTCGTATTACCCCTGACTTTTCCTTTCTTACGGCAGAGATTACATCCAGTTTTGATAAAGTAGCGCTCATATTCTCTGCGCTCATTCTTATTGGGCTGATCGCTATCTTCATCGTATCATCGCGCGCCGTGCGTGAGCGGAACAAGGTACAAGAAGAGCTTTTCGTTGAGCATGAGGAAAACCTGGAAAAACAGATTCGCCTGGAGAAAGAGTCATTGTTTACAAAACGCATCTACCATACGCATCACAAAGCGGAAAAAATTATGGGATTCATCAAAGATGATGTCCGAAAGATGAACTCTGAAAATCTCAACGAATTCAAAAAACGGGTCATTACCTATTCTAATTTTATCTCAAGAATTATTTATGACATGAAATGGTATGATCAGGATATTAATACAATTATCAATCCAATGTTTTACACAAATGTGAATTCGGTGATCGAGTTTATTGTTCAGCACGTGTTCTTACGTATTTCAAGTAAAAACGAAATGTTTGAGTTGAAACTTGACTTAGATCCCTCGCTTCCTCTTATTCATGTCAATGAATTCAATGTATGGGAAATTCTCGAGCCACTCATCCAAAATAGTATTGATCATGGTGGAATGAGCTTTGTCATGATTCACATCCAAACGAAATATGATCGGAAAGAACACATCTCCTATGTGTATATTACCGACAATGGAACAGGAATTATTCCGGAACTTTTGGAATCCGGACCTAAAGGAGTCAAGAAGGTCTTCTTAGAGAATGAAACGACAAAGAAGCATTCTGGATCTCATTCAGGATATGGATGCTATATCGCACATCAACTTGCTGTAGGAAAGTGTGGGTGGCAGCTTGATGTCGAGAATCTTCCGAAGGGTGGCTGCAGGTTTACCCTGGCGATTAAAAATTAGGAGTTTGCATGACGAATACAAATGTCATTCGAGTGCTGTTGGTTGATGATGAGGATTTTGATGTAGCGCGTGTCAAGAATACGATTAGTCTCTCATCAACAAAGATTCAGATCGAAAGTGTGGTTTCCAATGGACGGGCAGCATTGGAACACATCCAGCACCATCCGGATTTATATGACGTGGTCATCCTCGATTACCAAATCTCCGGAGGGTTGCGGGGTGAAGAGCTCATTCAAAAGATGAAGGAGTCCGATCCATTTCTCCAGATCGTTGTCATTACAAAAATGACAACCAATACGACCGATTTTGATTTTGCAAATAATCTTCTCAAAGCAGGTGCCTTTTGGTACTGTACAAAGTACCCGGGAAATATCGAGGATTATATTTATCAACCAACCGATTTTATCCTCAGCATTGTCAATGCTTATGAAAAGAAGCGGCTTGAAAAACAGAAATTAAAATCTGATAAACGTCTCCTCCAGAGTATCGAAGGCTTATTGGAATCAAAAAAAATAATCGGCGAATCGAGACCAATAGTTCAATTACGCGAAACGATAGAAAAGTACGCAAAAAGTGATGCGAGTATTCTCATTACGGGAGGATCCGGAACGGGGAAAGAATTGGTTGCATGGAATATTCATCTTAAAAGTCGCAATAAATACGAAAAATTTATTCCTATTAATTGTGGGAGTATTCCGCACGAATTGGTGGAAAGCGAATTGTTTGGATACGAAAAAGGGTCATTTACTGGTGCAGGGAGCACAAAATCCGGATTGTTTGAGATTGCGAATAATGGTACGATATTTTTGGATGAAGTTCTGGAACTTCCGCTTTCTGCACAAGTTAAATTGCTGCGAGTGATCCAGGAAGGCGAAATCGAAAAAATTGGAAGAACCGGAAGAATGTCTGTCAATGTCCGCATCATTGCGGCAACGAATAAAAATCTTGCTACCGAGGTGAATGAAGGACGTTTTCGCGAAGATTTATATTATCGATTAAATGTTATCCCTATAGATGTGGTTCCGCTTCGGCAGCGCGGTGAGGATATTATTCTGTTGTTCAATCACTTTCTCGAGTATTTTAGCAATGACATGGGAATCTTAATGCCAACAGTTGATCCTCAGGCGCAGGAAATCTTAATGAATTATAAGTGGCCTGGAAATGTACGCGAACTCCGTAATGTAGTTCAACGGCTCGTTCTGAATAATACAGGCCATATTGGTATCAAAGAAGTCAGTAATCCTATGGTTCTTAAGAATTCCATTCTTTCACAAGATACATCGTTCGATGAGTTGAATATAGGACAAGTACTGACACTGCGTGAAATGGAAAAAGCATTTCGTCTTAGATATTTTAAATATGTACGAAGCATTTCCAGTTCGGATACGAATGCAGCTGAAAAGCTTGGAATTGCACCGTCCAACTTTTACAGGATGTGCAAAGAACTAGGCTTAAAATAAACTTATGCCATGGTGGTATTTGTCCTTTTATCCTAATGCCAGTTGAAGGTTCAAGTCGGGGTTATAAAGAAAAGAGACCGAAACATTTCAGAATCGATCAAGGTTGTAGCGGGGGCACTCTACATTTACCGCCTGCAGGTTCCCAGAAAGATATAATTGTTGTGAGTGAATATAACTTTTGAGGGTAACTGTCCGAATTGGAGAGAAACAGAAGCGCTTGGTGCGACGATGAGTTTCACTTCGCAGAGTGTCAGGGTTCTTTGTTGCTATTGGAAAGTAGATATCGTAAATTTTGATTAGATGTATTGGGTTTGGTAAACTTCGGGAGTAGTTGCTCAATGTATCGATCCTTTTTGTTCCCCTTTATTAAAAATGTGGCAGCTTACCTGCCATCCGTTAGGCGCACTGAAATAAATCTATGTCCACAAATGATCAAATAGAAGTTGACAACCATCCTGCTGAAGGACGAGGGGGTAAAATTCTTGCTCTAGGTATTGTCTCTCTTCTCTTTCTAGGTCCCCTATCAGGTATTCCTGCTTGGATTATGGGACATCGAGATTTGAAGAGAATTAGTCTTGGAAAAATTAATGATTCAAATAGAACCTTGACACAAGTTGGAAAAATATTCGGCATTGTCGGAACTTTTATAAGTCCTATATTCCTTATTTGTTCAAGTATTATTATTGCTGTTGTTTTATCGGTATTGGATGCAAGGAATATTCAATTAAATAAAGATGCAATAATGACCGACGTAACCAATCTTGCTATTGCGGCAAAAGAATATAGAAGACGACCATCTGGTGCTGGTGGAGGTGGCGGATACTACAAAGGTTTTGAATTATCGGAACAAATGAAGCATACAACTAATGGTACATACATGATTCGTGTTCTTTCTTCTGATAGTTTACAAATCGTCGGATCATTTGTGAGAAATTATGATGATGGTGTTATTGCATATATCGGAAAAGAAGGCAGTATTCTTCGTTGGGCATTTAGCGGCAGTTTCGACCCGTTTCCACGATTTCCTTTTCGGTATAAGTCACCCCAAAAAGAAAAATCGCCTGAGGATGAAACAAAAATATTATAATGAGTCAAGTGTAAGTGTGCCCTACACTTGTGCTCATAGATCTATTCAAGATTGGAAGAACTTAGCTTCGTTATGAATCCAAGAAAGAACAAATAGAGAAGGAAGATATGAGAAAAAATTACGTGTTATTAATCATTTTGTTTGCATTTACAAACACTTTAAATGCTCAGTGGAAAAAACTTCCTGATTTCACAACAAACAAAATAAACAAATGTGATTTTATTACTTTTAACCTTGGAGTCGTTGTTGGTGACAATGGGTTTGTTTATAAAACAACTGATGGAGGTGCTAACTGGAAAAATATTAGTCCTGATTTAAGTTTTAATTACACATCAATTGAAATTGAATCGGACGATACTTTATTTGTATCTGGTTACCAATCATTATCTCACGATAGTGGACTATTTGCTACTTTTGATGGAGGTACAAGTTGGCAAATAATTAACAGCTACGACGTGGATGAACCGACAAATGTTAAGTGTTGCAATAATAGTTTATATTTTATCGGTGCTTGGAAGGGTATACAAAAAAGCACTGACTGGGGTTTGAATTGGAAATTGATTAGTAAAGGCGGAGGAACTCTTCTTCTTGACAACTTGAAATTTGATAAAACCAATCCTGATAATTTATTTGTTTTTGGCAATGTTGGTGGATTTTATAACTATTCTTGTTATTTCAGGCATACTAGAGATAATAAATGGGAAGGATGTGATGTTTTTGATTTTGGCCGTAGTGATGCGTACTCAGCTCATTATGTTATTAACGATACTGTTTTATTATTTGAAAATCATAGTGATAATTTTTATATAAATGACACCAGT
>Ga0182021_10000395_pt1 | contig 45875 bp, 41 predicted proteins | sample 612E3MmetaG_FD_120493 | JGI IMG/M metagenome (GOLD analysis project Ga0182021, IMG submission 120493) | Permafrost microbial communities from Stordalen Mire, Sweden - 612E3M metaG (Illumina Assembly) | ecosystem: Environmental > Terrestrial > Soil > Wetlands > Permafrost | place: Sweden... | reverse complement strand
TTCACCTTTGACGTTTGACCCTTGTCCCCTGGTTACCGAACCTCCGAACGCTTGACCTTTCACCAGGCACCGACGAACCTTCGAACTGTCGTGTCCCCTCTGCTCCTCCGCGTCTCTCTTTCCCGGTGCCCTGCCTCAATCGCTGCCCAGCTCGTCGTGGTGGATCGCCTTCGATGCGACGTCCTCGAGCATCTTGGTGGTGACGGACTTCGGGCGCTCGATCGGGTAGCCGAGTGCCCGGTCCCACGTGATATTCGCGAGGACGCCGATCGCCCGGCCGACCCCGAACAGCACGGTGTAGAAGTCCCACTCCTTGAGCCCGTAGTACCACTGGATGACGCCCGACTGCGCATCCACGTTCGGCCACGGGTTCTTCGTCTTGCCGTGCTCCGTGAGCACACTCGGCGCGACCCTGTAGATCATGTTGACGAGCCTGAACAGCGGGTCGCCCGGCAGGTGCTTCTGGCAGAACTCCATCTGCGCAACGTAGCGCGGGTCGGTCTTGCGCAGCACGGCGTGCCCGTAGCCGGGGACGACCTGACCGGCGTTGAGGGTGTCCCACAGCGCCTTCTTGACGTTCTCTTCCGTCGGTTCGGCGCCGCCGAGCTTCTCCTGGAACTTCATGATCCAGCGCAGCACCTCCTGGTTCGCGAGGCCGTGGAGCGGGCCCGCAAGGCCGTTGATGCCGGCAGAAAGTGCGTAGTAGGCGTCCGACAGCGCGGAGGCAACGAGGTGGGTGGTGTGCGCCGAGACGTTGCCGGACTCGTGATCGGAGTGCAGGATGAAGTACATCCGCGCGACGTCGTCGTACGGCTTGGCGATCCCCATCTGGTGGGCGAAGTTGCCGCCGAAGTCGAGCTTCGGATCGGCGACGATCTGGGCGTCGCCCTTGTACTTCAGCCGGTAGATCATCGCCGCGATTGACGGGAGTTTTGCGAGGAGCGAGGTCGCATCCTCGTACGTGGCGTCCCAGTACTCGTCCTTCTTCATGCCAGCGCTGTAGCGCTTGACAAAAACGGACTCCCGCTGCATCGCAAGGATGGCCGTCGAAAACATGACCATCGGATGGGAGTCGGCCGGCATCGCGCGCAGCACGCTGCCGACGTAGGTCGGTACGTCGCGACGAGCCTGGAGCTCCTTCACGACACCGAGAGTCTCTTCCGAGGTCGGGACTTCACCCGTCAGCAGGAACCACCAGAACGCCTCGACGTACGGGTAGTCGCACCCCGGCACCTTCGGAAGCGCCGCGAACGTCTCCGGGATCGTCTTGCCGCGGAAGCGGATCCCTTCGAACGGGTCGAGGTACGAGATGTCGGTGACCAAGCACCGCACGCCCCGTCCGCCGCCGATGGTCTGGCCGATCGTGACCTCGCCGATCTTGACGTCGGCGTACTCCTTGAGGAGCTTGGCAGTGCGAGGCCGGTGTGCCTGGATCTTCTCGTGGAGCCTTTCCTTGAGTTGTGCCATCGTTCCCCCCTTTTCCGTAACGGGCCCATCCCGCCCGATTACTCCTACGCCAGTCCCCGCCGGGGGAAGGGGTACCCGCGCCCGAACGTTCCAGACGGTTCTGCTGCGGCGTCTCGGCAACCCCCCCGCCGTCGCCGGACCCACGCATGTCTCAAAGGCTCAAGACCGATGAATGATACCCGAACTCGTCTCGTCTTGCCCGTCCTGCCGTGGCTCAACAGCGGGGTCCCAGCTCCACGCGCTCATACGCATCGAGGGTTTCGAACGTCGGAATCCTGGTCGAAGGGGCCAACAGACCCGAAGGGAACACCTGGGCGCCGGCGCCGTCGGCGATGACCTTCACCACCTCGCGGAAGGCGTCGAGCCCACTCATGTCCAGCCGTCCGACCAGGTGCCGAGGGTCGAACTCCGTGCTGAGGAGGCGTTCCACGCGTCTGGGCTGCCCTTCGGATCGCGCTAGGAGGAGGTCGAGGACCAGGAACGGCTTGGGTTTGGCCGCGATCCCGGCGACCACGAGCTTCTCGACCTCCGCATACGGAAGCAGGTCCGAACCGCCCCCGGCACCGCGCAGGAGGAGGCCATCCGGCTGGAGCGCTTCCACCTCGCAGATCTCGATCTTCGGCCGCGTTTCGGCGTCCGACGGCGAGTCGCGCGGAGGAGCCTCCCAGAATGGCGGGGGGGGAGGTGGCGGGGCAAACGAGACCTCGATCTGCGCCGGAGGCAGTGAGACAGGCGGGCCTGCCGCCAGCCCCGCCTTCGAAGTTGATCCAAATGCTGCGGGAGGCGGAGGCGCCGAGGGCAGCGCCGTCTCGCCGAACGCCGCGAGCTGTCTGGCAGCCTTCTCGGCAAGCAGTCCGGCGGCCGGATCGCTCGCGATGTTGCGTAGGATCTCGACCGACGCCCGGCTGTCCGAGGTCGCGAGGGACCCCGCGAGCCGCCACCGGAGCGCGGCCGGCCCAGTCTCATGCGCGGTGACGACGAGCTCCCGCCAGTGGTCGAGCGCGAGCGCGTGCTCGCCGCGTCGCACCTCCTCATCGATCACGCGCACGAGGTGCTCCGCGCCTGCTTCCGGCGTGCCCTCCTGGCAGTGACTCTGCCAGATCCCAAGGTGAGCATCCGCGTTGCGGGGCTCTGCGGCCAGCACTTTCGCGAACGATCTCCGTGCCCCTTCGAGATCTCCCTTCAAGAGCAGGTCCATCCCATCCTCGAGCGCCGGGTTCTGGCTCACGGAGATCTGTTTCTCGATCTTCGGCGCGATGTACTTCTCCTCGATCCGCAGCTGCTTGATCGCGAGCGCGGCGACGAACCCGAAGAGGAAACCTCCGACGTGGGCTCGATAGGCCACACCGCTCGAGCCGGCGAGCCCCGCGAAGAAGATCTGCTCCAGGAACCACAGCGGCAGCACGACCCAGGCGGGGAGATCCACGGTGCCGGTCCGGAACATGACGATGAAATAGAAGTAAAGGAACCGGATCTTCCTGCGCACGAAGCGCACGAGGAACGCCCCCATGCATCCCGCGATCGCCCCGGACGCCCCCACCAGCGGGGCGTCCGAGTGCGGGAACGACGCAATGTGGACCAGCGCCGCCGCCACCCCGGAAGTCAGGTACAGAACGGAGAAGAGCGGGCGGCCGTACGCGTCCTCGAGGAAAGGCCCCGAGAGGTAGAAGAACAGCATGTTCCCGAGGAGGTGCATCCACCCCGTGTGGATGAACATGCTGGTGAGGAACGCAAGCGGTTTGGGATCGGACGGGACCAAGCCCCAGGACTTGAAGGGATGCTCCGCGACGCCTTCATGCAGGTGCCGGACGAGCGCCTCGAGCTCCTTCTGCTCCTCGGCGCGATCCTCGGTTTCCGGCGCCGGGCGCCCCTGCACGCTCCTCATGGCCTCGGCGACGAGCTTCAGCTGGTCGCGTTCAGAGTGGGACATCCCAGGCGGCAGCACCTCGTCGGGCAACTTGAGGTAAGGGTGCCGGGTCCAGTAGTCGATGACCTCCTGGGCGCGCCGGCTCGCCTGCTGCTCGACGTCTCGGGCGCTGGTGCCGACGACGACGAACATGAGGAGGTTCAGCGCAATGATGCTGATGCTCACCCATGGCAGGCGTCGGACGGCCGTCTGGTCGAGCCCGATCGGGATGAACATGAGGGAGCCCCTTCCTGCACCACATGATACGGGGATTCCAGCCGCTCCGGAATCCCCGCGGGACGCCCTGACATCTGCGCCGTGCTACCGCTTCGCGACCACCTTACCCGGCGCCGGCAGCTCCCAGGTGAATCGGCTGAAGTTCTTGACCGGCTTATAGAGCGCGTCCGCCAGCGCGGAGGCGCCTGGGGCCGTCAACCTGGCGGAGCCGTCGGTGCGGCGTTCGTACTCGAGCGTCGTGCCCGTGAAGGGATCACTGCGACTCGCTGGCGGGACACCCGCAAGCGAGTCTGGGTAGGTGCCTGTCTCTTGCGCCTGCCTGCGCAGTCCCAATGAGAGTCGCGCAAGGCGCCGAACCGTCATTACCGTCTGATACCGCCCGGCGGCACGGGCGAAGGTCGCGCGGAGGTCCCCTGCAGTCTTCGGGTCACTCACTGCCTCGGGTAGCCCCTTACCGAAGGCCCCGAAAGGTCGGTCGATCGTACCAGCCACGTCGAGGATGAGCCGAAGCCTCGTGTCACCGGTAAGCCCAGCGCCCTGCAGCCACTTCCGGTTGGACTCTGGCGTCCAGCCGCCAGCGCCCTCGCTGGCGAGCGAGCGGCGCCAGGCTGCGCGAAGATCGACATCAAGGAGCATCCCGTCCAGCCGTACCAGAGCGGACTTGTCGAGAGCGCCGGTGTCGATGGCCTCCCGCACTACTTCAAGGAAGATCTTCTCAGCAGCGATGCCGACCAACTGCGAGATCAGAGGCGCTTCGCGCTCCAGGGACGCCGCGATGGCCGCCATCGCACCGGCTGATTGCCAGAAGAGATCTTGCCCATCCGAGTTCTTCAGCGCCTGCCGCGCCTCAAGGTCCAGCAGTCGTTGGATCCACAGCAAATCCAGGAGGGGAAGGTTGGGCTTGAACTCCTGCTCCGTCCCCGTAAGACCGTAACTCGACTGTTTCATGCCACCCGCCCGGTGGACGACTTCGAGCGCCGGCGCGTTGCGCACGAGGATGCGATGCAATTCCTGTTGTTGCTCCGCGCTCCACTCCCCAAGGCCGATGAAGCCGAGGTCGGCGACGATATCCTTGTCCTCCTTGCTCAGCACAAGCGCTGCTGCGCCTGCGCGTAGCCAGATTGCGGCGTTTTGCTCGTCGGGCACCACTGGCGATGCGTATGCCGCAGGATCGAGTGGGCCGAGCTTTTCCGCAAACTCACTCTGCAAGGAGATCTGCTGCGAGTTTCCGTTTGCTCGCACCACGAGGAGTGCCGCCAGGACCACGGTCAGCGTAATGCCCGCACTGCGCACGACCTTCGGCGTTGTCAGGTTCATTCTCACGATCTCACTCTCGTTTCCGCCAGTTCGGCACTTGGGGTCACTGCGTTTCGAGTCGCCCTACGATGGGGTCCTCAAGCAATCGCTCTGAAGGCAGCGGTCGCTCCGGCCGGATGCGCGTCTGATTTGTCGCAATGTGGATGCCGACCTCCTGCCATTCGTCGTCAGGCACCCGGTGCGGCGCAGGCGCGCGAGTAATTGCAGCCTCATGCGCTACTACTGACGACCCGCGCTGCCCATCGTGCTTGAGCAAGACGACGTGGCACACGACAACGGTCAGCAACGCAGCGGCCCACGCAAAGTCCCAACGGCTCCAGCCAGCCGTCGCCGGGACGGCGTCTCCCGGGACCGCAGCACGCGCAGCCTGCACTACTCGAGCTCGGAGGTCATCGGGTGGCCCCGCAGGTGTCATGCCAGGAAACAGTTCGTTGCTCATACCTTCACCCCCATCAGTTTCCGCAGGCGTCCGATGCCGAGCCGGTACCGGCTCGCCGCCGTGAACGTCGGCGCGCCGGTCACGTCGCCGATCTCGGCGAACGACAGCCCCGCGAAGTGGCGCAGGTACACCGCCTCGCGCTGCGCCGGCGGGAGGCCGAGTAGCAGCCGTGACGCCCTCGCCGCGTCCGCCGCCGTCCCCGGATCGGGCAACACCGGCTCCAGGACGGCGTCGCCGGCCTCGACGGTGACCTTGCGGCGGCGCAGGACGTCCACCGCGGCGCTGTGCGCCATCGCCAGCAGGTACGCGCGCGGGTCCCGCACGCGCCGGAGCGCTTCGACCCGCGGCCGGCCAGGCACACGAAGACCTCCTGCAGGACGTCCGCCGAATCCTCGCGCGAGCCGGTGCGCCACAGGGCGAGGCCGAAGAGGTCCCCAGCACAGCCGTCGTAGATGACCTCCAGCGCGTCGAGCTCCCCGGCTGCCAGCGCCTCGAACGCGACCGCGAGAGCCGCGCGGCCGGTTTCCTCGGCGTTCTGCTCAGACCCCACCGGGACCTCGAGCGCCGGGAGCGTTGCCACCCCGCACCTGACCGCCGCAGCGCAGAACTCGTCGCTCACGTCTCGATTGACGGATCACGAGGGCGATTTTGTCACGGCCAGAAAGAGCTACGACAGCAGAGGAGCAGAGGAGAGAGAAAGAGCGGCGCTTGCCTTTCGCTCCTCAGCCCCTCTGCTCCTCCGCCCCTCTGCTGTTTCTGAACTTTCGAACCTTCGAACGTTTCTCGCCCCTCAGCCCCTCTGATCCCCTGCTCTCACGTCCTCACGGCTCCATCCCCGACATCCGGGCAACATCCAGCAGCTCGTCCAACTCGGCGTCCGGCAGCACGCCGAGGCGCCGGGCCGTCTCGGCGACGCTCGCCCCCGCGGCCTCGGCTGCCTTCGCCACCTCCGCTGCGCGCTCGTACCCGATGCGCGCCGCCAGCGCCGTGGCGAGGGCGGGACTCGAAGCGGCGTGGCGGTGGGCTCGTTCCTCGTTGACGCGCAGCCCGGCGAGGCAGCGCTCGGCCAGCACGCGACAGGCGGATGCCACCAGCCGCGCCATGGTGTCGAGGTTCCAGGCGAGCAGCGGGTTGGCGTGGGAGAGGTCGAGCTGATGCAGCGCCGCGCTCGCCCGGCACGCGGACGCGAGCCCTTCCACCTCCAGCGCGACCTGGACGACCGCCTCCGGGATCACGGGGTTGACCTTGCCCGGCATGATCGAGGAACCGGGTTGGACGGCGGGAAGCTCCAGCTCCCCCAGCCCGCCGAACGGCCCGGAGGCGCGCAGACGGATGTCGTTGGCGACCGCGAGCAGGACGCGCCCGATGCCGGCCAGAGCGTCCGCAGAAGCGATCGGGCTGTCTTGCGCCGAGATCCCTGTCGCGGGGTTCGGCTCGAGCGTGAGTGAAAGGCCAGTGGATTCCGACAGCAGCTCGGTCGCGCGCGCCACGGCGGCGCGGTCCGCGTTGATCCCGGTCCCCACCGCGGTGCCGCCGAGCGGGAGCAGGAGGAGCCGACGGGCCGCGTCGTCGCCGCACTGGAGAGACACGTGCAGCCGGTCCGCCCACGCTCCGAAAACGCGCCCGTACGTAGTCGGCACGGCATCCATGAGGTGTGTGCGGCCAAGAGTCACCGTTGCTCGGTGCTCGACGGCGAGGCACGTCAGTTCGGCCACGACCCTCTCGATCGCGGGGTGCACCTCGTCGCGCCAGGCGAGCAAGGCCGCGATGCGGAGCGTCGCCGGTATGACATCGTTCGAAGACTGGCCGAGGTTGACGTGGTCGTTCGGGTGGACCGGGCGGTGCGCGGCAGGGTCGCCCCCGAGACGGAGGTTGGCGAGGTGGGCCAGAACCTCGTTCATGTTCATGTTCGTCGAGGTGCCCGACCCGGTCTGGAACACGTCGACCGGGAACTGATCGAGGTGGCAGCCGGCGGCGACCTCGTCGGCCGCGGCTACGATCGCGGAGGCCGTCTTGGGCGGCAGCAGGCCGCGCTCGCCGTTGGCGCGCGCAAACGCCCCTTTGACCCGAGCAAGCGTCGCCAGAAACCTCGGCGGCAGCGGCCATCCGCTGATCGGGAAGTTCCCGATGGCGCGCGCGGTCTGGGCCCCGTACAGTGCCCCTGCCGGCACTTCCATCTCGCCGAGCGTGTCCTTCTCGATCCGCACCGCGCCGCGAGCTACTCGTTTGGCCATCATCGCCTCCCTTCCCGTCAACGTCTTCCATTGTCGCCCGCTTCCGCCGACGCAGCCGCGTGTCATCGCCTTGACACCTCCGAGGGCACTTGCTAGCTTCACGGCGAGGCCCGCAGGGAGATCGCGATGGCGCACATCGAGTTCACCGACAACTATGAGGACCTGTCCACCGACACCGGCTTCCAGTTCAAGTTCCACTGCAAGTCGTGCGGAAACGGGTACATGTCGAGCTGGCAGGCGAACAAGGCCGGCATCGCCGGCGACGTCGTGCGCGCCGCCGGGAGCATCTTCGGCGGGATCTTCGGCCGCGCCTCGTCCGGCGCGTACGAGATCCAGAAGGCCGTCGGCGGTCCCGAGCACGACCACGCGCTGGAGTCGGCAGTGGAGGAGATTAGGCCGCTGTTCCTCCAGTGCAAGCGGTGCGGCACGTGGGTGTGCAAGGACATCTGCTGGAACGTCGAGCGCGCCCTCTGCAAGAGCTGCGCGCCGATCCTCGAGCGCGAGCTGGCGGCGAAGCAGGCGGCGATAACGGTCGAACAGGCCGAGGAGAAGCTCCGCCAGCAGGACCTCACGGCCGGCGTCAACCTCACGGCCGAGGCGACCGTGTTGTGCCCCGCCTGCGGCAAGGAGACGAGCCCCGGGAAGTTCTGCAGCGAGTGCGGTGCGGCTCTGAAACCCAAGACCGAGTGCCCGAAGTGCGGTGCGAAGGTTGGCCCGGGCGCCAAGTTCTGCCCTGAGTGCGGGGGCAAGCTCGGCTGATGGCGGGTACCGGCTGGCTCGTCTGCCCGGGGTTCTCCGGCCGTTGCGCGTGGGCGTTCGACGATGAGACGGTGCTGCTGACCCCCGAGGGGCAGCCGCCGTTGGCGCTCCCGCTGAGGGAGATCCAGGGGCTCGGCGGCGACGAGTACACGATCGGGCTCGCGGCGGACCGCCAGCAGTTCGCGCTCTCGCGGCTCGGCGGGGACGGACCGCCGCTGCGCGAACGCCTTACCCGTCTGTGGCTCCCGGCGCGGGCACAGGCGCTCCGGATCGCCGGCTCCGGCGACGCCGAGCGATTTGCTGGCGCCGTCACGACCGGTGGGGCTGCGCGCCCTTTCGTCGGACTGCTTTTCGAGGACGTGCTCGCCTACGCCACCCCCGGCGACGACGTCGAGCCCTTCTTCCTCGCCCTCCTCGCCGGCGTCGTCCACGACGCCGCCGGGTACACGGTGACCGCGAGCGGGTGGGATGGCTCGGCGGTCGTCTTCTCGAAGCTCGCCGGCCGCACCGACGCGTTCGCTCAGGGGTTGGCCGCGCGCCGGGCCGGGCTCGCCGGCGAGGCGGCAGCCGCGCTCGCCGCCCACCTCCCGACGATCTCGCTCGGTCCCCGCGCCGCCCTTTCGGCCGCCTGGCCGCCGGGTCGCATGCTTCCCCTCGCGGAGCTCGAGCGGACCGCGCCCGGATTCGCGGCGGCGGCGACCTCAAGTTGGCTCCCGATGCTCCCGCGCAAGACAGAGGGCGAGGTTCTCCTCGCGTGGGCGGAGAGCGCCTTCCTCGGCTACTCGCGGTCCGCGGACAAACACCCTGCCCCGGTGGCGTCCGAAGAGGAGCCGGCCGCCCGGCCGCCGGCAACCTCGGAGCCGTTGGGCAGTGCCTCCGAGAACACACCGGCGGCGCCCGACGACCCGTCAGCGCCGCTCTGGATCATGGCCCAGCGCGGCCCCGCCTGGCTGCTCGAGTGCCTGTCGCTGACAGACCACGCGACGTACCGATTCGAAGGCGGCGACGAGATGCCCGCTCTCGCGACCCGGTTGCTGTGCGCGCCGCAGTTCTCGCGCACGGCGCTCTACCAGCCGATCGAGAGTTTGGTCGGGGACGAGGCCGAGTTCGCGGTCGCCGCGCGAGACCTCCCGTTCCTCGCGGCTCTGCGGGAGCGTTTTCGCGGACGCATCATCCACGCGGGCATCTCGGCCTGGACGAAGTCGGTCGCGGCCCCTGCGGGTACCTCTTAGCCAGCGCGCTTGGGCGCGGGTTTCCTGGTTTCAGGGAGGATGAGCGAGGCCGCCGTGGCAGCCGCCAGGATCACGGCGACGGCCGCGAGCGACACCCCGGTTGGGACCTCCACGACGTCGGCGAGCAACATCTTCACGCCGATCAGCCCCAGGATCACCGCCAGCCCCGGACGGAGGAAGCGAAGCGTCCCCAGCGCGCCGGCCACGACGAAGTAGAGGGCGCGCAGGCCGAGGATGGCGAAGATGTTCGAGGTGTACACCACGAACGGATCCCGGCTGATCGCGAGGACCGCCGGGACCGAGTCCGTCGCGAACATCACGTCGGTGCTCTCGATCGCCAGCAGCACTAGCAGGAGCGGCGTGAACCGCCAGCCGCGCTCGGTTCTCACGGCGAAGCGGTTGCCGTGAAAGCTCTTGATCATCGGCAGCACGCGACTCGCCCAGCGCACGACGAGATTGCGCTCAGGGTGTACATCCTCCCCACCGCCGAGGCCGAGCTTGGCGCCGGTCGCGATCAGGACGACCGCGAGGACGTACATCACCCAGTGGAAGCGCGCGATCAGCGTGACACCCGCGAAAATGAACGCGCCCCGCGTCACCAGGACCCCGAGGATGCCCCAGAACAGGACGCGGTGGTGGTGCTCGGGCGCGACGCTGAAGTAGGCAAACAACGCGACGAAGACGAAGAGGTTGTCCACCGACAGGGAAAGCTCGACGAGGTAGGCCGTGATGTATGCAAGCGCCCCGTCGTGTCCGCGCGTGAACCCCACGACGAACGAGAACGCCAGGCCGAGGCCGACCCAGAAGGCGCTCCACATCAGCGCGCGTCGCGTGCCCTCATGGCCCGACCGGCGGTGGAAGACGAAAAGGTCCAGGCCCAACAGCAACGCCACGACCGCCCCGAACACGACCCACCACAGGGCGTTCATCCTACAGCCTCCGAGCCGATCATCGTTCTATCGCCCCACTCCCTTCGGTCGGACGGCAAGGTCCGCTCAGTAGGCAGGCGTGAAGAACACCGCGTTGGCGAACAGGAGCATCGCCGACCGGGTGAGCCCGCGGGAGACCGGATCCTCGGCGAACGCCACGACCTTGCCGCGCTTGCACTCCTGCAGCATCAGATACGCCTTGTGCGGCAGCTGCTCGCGGGAGACGGGAAGAACAAAACCCGCCTGGACGAGGGCGTCGGCCCCTGCGTAGACCCCGACGTTGGTCCCACGATCGAGCTTGAGTGGGGTGAAGACACGGCTGGAGTCCACCAACACGTCGACGGTCCCGCCCGGGAAACCCGCGCCAAGGACGGTCTCGGCGTCGAGGTCGACCCGCAGGATCGCGCCGGGAACCAGCGGAGGATCCTCGTCCGATGGCTTGATGGCGTTCTCGTAGCTGAAGCCGCGCGCCCCGGCGGCAGACCTGTCCTCGCCCTCCTCCGGCTTCCCTTTCTCCGGCTTCTCCTTCTCGGGCGGCTCCGAGCCCAGGCGTTTCTCCAGCTTGGACGCCAGGAGGCCGATCTTCTCGCCTGACAGGAACGAAGCTCCGGAGCCGATCGCCACGATTGTTCCGCCCTCGTTGACCCACGAGGCCAGCCGCTTTGTGCCCTCCTCCCCGAGCGTCGCCGCGTACGAGCCGCCCCGCTCCCACGAGTCGGGAATTACGATGACGTCGAAGTGCGAGAGATCGGCACGGGCGAGCGAGGACGTTCGCACCGCACTGACCGGATAGCCGAACGCCCTCTCCAGCGCCCAGCGCAGCCCTCCCGCGCTCATCGGCGAGGTCGGCACGTCCCAGGCGACTGCGATTCTCGGCGCCTTGAGCGGCACCACGTGCGTCGAACCGATGTCGATGCCCTTCTCCGCGTAGCCCGTGTCGGCCCCGACGAACTCGGCTCCCGTGTCCCGGGCGATCTCCCCCAGGCGGTTGTCGAGCGTATCCCCGTTCTCCGCGCGACGCACGACGATGGTTCCGCGCTCGAACGATGTGCCGTTCACCGTGAACGGCCTGGTGGCGACGGCCACCTTCACGCTCGCCTGCAGGAGCCGCGCGAGCGCCCGGACCGAGGGTTGGCCGTTCCATGGGAGGAGGAACGCGACCCTGCCCGCACCCCTGACGGTCCCCGCGGGCCGGTCGCCGGGCTTGATGCGCTCCGCGCCGAGACCGCCGGGCACGCTCTGAATCGTCCTGGTCTCGAGCCCCCATAAGAGCGGCAGCGACCACGCCGTGATGTCGTAGATCTCGTCGGGCAGTCGCTTTGCGTCTCGCCGTTCCTGCTCCTTCTCGAACACTTCACCCATCGAAGCGCCGCGGTCGAGCAGCGCCCGGGCCAGTCGCCCGAGCGGTTGGTCGAGCGGGACAACGACGCTGCCAGTCGGCATGCCTTCCTTGCCTGCCGTCACCCGGGTAACTTCCACACCCTGCCGGGCCAGCAATTCGCCGAGTTCGAGGGCCGACGCCGGGTCCTTCCCATCGCCTAGGACGTACGCGCGGGCCGGTCCTCGCTGCCCCTCGGCGACGGCCGCCTGCCTGTACGCGAACCAGGAGCGAAGGAACTGCTCGCGGTTGGCAGCCGTCGTCAGGCATGTCGTGAAGGCGGTCAGGAGGTGTTGCTGGACGGCGTCCGAGTAGGTCACCTTCCTGCCGTCCTTGAGCAGCGCGGCTAGGCCGCGGGTCGATCCCTCCTCGAACGTCATCCCGACGGCGCCGCCCAAGGTGGGCCAGGAGTCGCCGTAGCCCGGGTAGAACGCGTCAAAGACCTCGCGCGTCCAGTAGCGGTAGCCGTGGGCGTCGAACGCCGCCGCGTTGGCGCGGCCGAGCAGGTCGAGCATTGCGTCGCCCGGCCCCGTCAGGAGCGGGTGGCGCGGGGCAGCCGGCGGAGCGAAGTAGTACCCCTCATCGGTTCCCATCTCGTGAAGGTCCGCCGCGACGATCGGGTGATAGCGCAACATGGCAGCCACGCGCGCTGCGGTCTCGGGCTGAGAGAGCACGAACCAGTCCCGGTTCAGATCAAACAGGTCGTGCGAGAACCGCCCCCCAGGCCAGGGCTGGACGTGCTCCGCCGCGGCCGGCTCGGGATCGGGACGCGACCCGCGGGCCTGGCGAGTCGAGACGACGAAGCGAGCGCGCCCGTCCGGGTTCTCCATCGGGTCGACCACCACGAGCGCGTTGCCCAGGATACGCTCCACCTCGGAGCCGCTGCCCGACGCCAGGTGGTACGCAAGGGCGAGCCCGGCATCGGCGCCGGACGCTTCGTCTCCATGCACGGAGCACTGGATCCAGACCACCGCGGGGAGTTCCTTGATCAGCTTCTCGGTCTGGGCTCCCGACAGGGACCGAGAGTCGCCGAGTCTGACAAAGTCCGTCTCGATGGCGTCGAACCGCGCCAGATTCTCCGGCGAGCCCACCACCACCAGGAGCAAGGGGCGGCCTTCGGTGGACCGGCCGTACTCGAGCAGGCGCACCCGCCCGGTGGCCGATGCCGCGAGCGCTTGCGCGTACCTCACCGCTTGGTCGGGATCGGTGATCTCCTCGCCCCACCCGAAGCCCAGGACCTTCTCGAATGTCGGGACTTTCGGGTCGTGGGACGCCGGCGGCAGGACCGCAAAAAAATCGGCCGCCGTCGCACTGCCCATCGACATGACCGCGGCCATCGCACAGGACGCCAGGTTCAAGCTCCGCATCGAACACCCCCAAACTCACAACGACCGCCATTCTACGGCCATTGAAACCTCGAACGACTCGCGTGCTGCCGAGGACGGCCACGACGCACCGGCAGTCCAACCAGAAAAGGTCCCCATGCGTGACGCACGGGGACCTCTCTTCGATTCGTGAACCCCTGTAGCTGCCTCTAATGTCGTTGTTGCTGCTGCTGCTTGTTCTTGCCACCCATCATCTTGAGATCGGGTTCAAATCGCCCTTCTCGCCGCCCGTCACGAACAACTCGAGAGCCTCGTGCGTCGTGCACCGCCGCGGCCCGCGCCGGACTTAGCAGGCAACGAGTTCCGATGAGAGAGACTCGACTCGCTACCTTCCTGATCGCGACTGCAACGCCTTCAGCATCGGGTTGTCGACCTTCGTGTAGCCGGCGGGGATTTCCCAAGCCGAGGCGGGAATCGAGCCTTGCTTGACTTCGGTCACCTCGCTGGCGATCACGGACCTGTGCCCCATGATCTCAGTCGTCGTTGTGTTCGCCAGCGGGAACCCTTTCATCTTCTTGAGTTGTTCCTGCATCTCTGCGACCTTCGCCGCCATCGGCCCGAAGGAGGCCATCATGCTCTTCATGCTGTCGGCGAAAGCCCGGTACATTTCCCACGCCTGCGGCGGGAACTTCAGCTCGCTTGTCAGGCACTCCTCGCTCCGGGAGAACTGGCCCATGGTCATCTTCCAGTTCTCGCAGGTGTAGCCGGCGATCTTGCGGGTCGTGCCGACGTCCTGGGCCTCGACGGCGAACATCCCTCCCATGGCTTCCATCCTGCTGCGCGCCTCGGGCGGCAGATTCTTCATTTGCTCCTGTGCCTTCTTCATCTCCGGGCTGTTCATCTGCTCCTGCATCTTGGCCGCGAGCGCATCGAGGTCCGCACGTGTGGTCACGTAGTAGGTCTTCTTCTTCGCGTCCAGCGTCGAGATCTGACCGATCTTGAAATCGACGATGACATCATTGCCATCGCCCATAGAAATCCGTGCGTGGTCGCTGGAAATGTAGCTGATCTTCGCCTCAGGCGGCCCACCATCGCGCGTCATTTTCGAGACGATCGTCAGGTCCTGGGCGAAAACCGGAATGCCCGGGGAGATCAACAGCACGGCGAGAGACCGCAGCAGGAATCTCATGAATCCTCCTTGCAAGGCGCAAGCGGGCTTGTGCCGATGCCCCCTTGGCGTAGTGAAACCAAAATCCCCAACATCAACCTCACCAGTCAACCGTTTTGGACGATTCCATACGGCCTGCCGCCAAGCTACCACGTTCAGCAGCGTTTTCAAGCCCATATCCCGTGTCAAGTCCCGAACTCTGGCCCTGTGCCCGGCGAACTTTTTTCCTTATGGCCCTTCAGCCCGAACGCGGGCAGCACTCCGCTTCCTGACCGGCCCTCGGGCTAAGTGCCGGCCCTCATACCGGCACTCTCATCGCCGGGCCCCGTCACTCCGAAAGGCTCCTTGCCTCGATTTGTTCGTGGGTCCGTCGCGAGAACACGGAGGTGGCTGGCATGGTGGGCGCACGTAAGAATGAGGAGCCGAGCCGTATCCTCTGCGGTACGTCGCAGGTTCCGAACACCGAGTACGTCCGCCAGACAGGCCAGATCCACGTTCGCAGCAGAACCCTCATGAATAGTCCGGTCTAGACGCTGACGACCTGCTGAATCTCGGGCACGCGCTGCTTGAGGCGCTCCTCGACGAACCCGACAAGGGTCATCGTCGCCATCGGGCAGCCGCCACATGCGCCCAAGAGCCGCACCTGCACAACGCCGTCATCCACTCCGACAAATTCCACGTCGCCACCGTCCATCTGGAGTGCCGGCCGCAGCTCCTCGAGCGCCTCCCTGACATGTTGTTCGAGCGTCCCAAGCGCGTTCGTCATCCAGTCCCCTCCCCGTCGGCCTCATTGTGCCATGTAAGCCAACACCGGGCCAGGCCCCAGTGTTCCCACCCCGGCGGCGCCCCATTCTGCTACCGTAAGAGTCGACCCGGCCAGGGGTGAGAACCCGCGGGCGGGTGTTTGCGTTGGACAGGGCGATGAACGGCGAATCGCTTGAAGGCGTCGTCGAGCGCTGCCGGGCCGGCGAAGACCTGGCCTGGGAGCAGCTTGTGGACGCAACGGCCAACGACATCTTCCGCATGGCGGTGAGCTTCACCCGCCACCGCGGCGAGGCCGAAGACCTAACCCAGGAGGTCTTCCTCAAGCTCTGGCAGAACCTGCACCGGTACCTGCCGGGATCATCTTTCCGCGCCTGGGCGTATCGCGTGGCGCGAAACCTCTTCGTGGACGCCTACCGCCGCTCGAGAGAGCAGCGCAAGGCCACCTGGGTCGACCCCGAGTTTCTCGAGACGCTTCCCGGAGGCGAGGATCCCCACACCCGTGCGGTGCGTCACCAGCGCCTGGAGCTGGCCAGGGCCGCGCTTGAGAGGCTCCCGGAGGAACTTTCGCAGCTCATCATGCTGCGGGACTTTGCCGACTGGAGCTACGAAGAACTGGCCGAAGAGCTCGAGCTGCCGATAGGAACGGTCAAATCGCGTCTCAACAGGGCCCGGCGCGAGCTAGCGGCCACGGTCGCCCTGCAACTCACGCCGAGGATGCGGGTGCAGCCCGCCGGAGCCGAGACATGAAACCGTGCGATGCCCTGCTCGACCGGCTCGACGCTGCGCTTTCGGGGAGCCTGCCTGTGGAGCTCGCCGAGCACCTCGAGGGCTGCTCGAGCTGCCAGCTGGCGGTCGAGCGCGCGCGAGCCCTCGCCGAGGGCGGGCAGGCGCTCCACTCCGCGCGAGCGCCCGAGGCGCTCAAGCGACGCCTGAAGTCGCTGCCCCGCCTGAAACCGGCGTGCGAGCAGGCCATCGACCTCTTGGGCGCTGCGCTCGGCGGCGAGATCCCCGACGAGGAACGCGGACAGCTCGTCGAGCACATGCACGCCTGCCCCGCGTGCCGGGCGGTGTGGGAGTCGTTCGCAACGCTACGCGAGGTCGGGAACGGCACCCGCGTGAGCGCCCGCTTCCGGGCGGCGTTGGTGTTGCCGGCTCGGCAGCGGATCGAGCTGCGCCGGCAGCAGAGGCGGTTCTTCGACCTGCGCCTGGCGACTGCTGCGGCGTACCTGCTTGCGGCACTCACGGTGGTGCTTCTCTCCAACCCGGCAACCGTGGCGCGGGCCTCGAGCGAAGGGATGGACAAGGCTGCGGTGTACGCCCGGGCCGCGGTCGAGAATCGAGTCTCCAGCTACTCCGGGCAAATCAAGGACGGGCTTGCCTCCGCCGAGGGGTGGACGCGGGACCGCGCCGTTGGCGTTTGGAACGTGGCGCGCGGGATCTTTGGTGGCAAGCACGCGAACCCGAAGACCCCGACCCGCGTTGTACGGAGTGAAAAGGGAGGACGGTCATGAACACACAGGAAAACAACCAGCAGGAGCAAGCGGTCCAAGCTCAGGCCGCCCCGCCGCTGCCGCCAGCCGGGTCGGTAACGCCTGCCGTTCCGGCGCCGGTCCCGGTCGTTCCGGTCCGCCGCTCACCCGGCCTTGCCGTGGTGCTCTCGTGCTTCCCGGGTCTCGGGCACCTCTACCTCGGGCTCTACCAGCGGGCGCTCGCGATCTTCCTCTCGTTTGTCTTCGCGATCTGGCTCTCGGAGCACTCGACCCTCGGGATCCTCGTTGCGGGCGTCGTGCTGTTCGGATTCGTCGACGCGTACCGGCAGGCGCAAGCGCTCAACCTTGGTTTGGTCCCGGAACCGCTGTCGGGGATCGATTCGAGACCGGCAACGAGAAAGGGCGGGAGGCTAGGGTTCGGCATCTTCCTCCTGGTTTTCGGCATCTTCCTCCTCTACAACCAGTTCTACCCGATCGATTTCTCCTTCCTGCAGGACTGGTGGCCGCTGCTGCTCGTGGCGGCCGGGGTCTACATGCTGGCCGCGCACTTCATCGAGAAGCAACGACAGGCGAAGCGAGAGAGCGATCTCGGGCTGCCGCCGATCGACCCGGGCACGCCGGCGTAGCGCCGACCGTCCACGCGAGTCCAACGCAGAGAAACCCCGCCGAACGGCGGGGTTTCTCGTCGTCGGCCGGGCCGCGGCACTTGACAGTTTCAGCTGCGATCACAAGAATGCGCCATCTTCCGCGGTTGCGGGGGGAGGACAAGAGAATGACACCGACCCTTCTCAGCATCGTTCTGGGAGTGAGTGCAGCCAGTCTCGTGGTGGCCTGGGGGCTCGCACGCTGGGTGCTGCACAAGGACGACGGCACACCCGAGATGCGGAAGGTCTCCGACCCGATCCGCGAAGGAGCCCAGGGGTTCCTGCACACGCAGTACGGCACCATCGCCAAGCTCTCCGGCCTGCTCGCGGTGCTGATCCTCATCCTGTACGCCTTCGTGCGGAAGATCTCCCCCAATGACCCGGTGGCGGCCACGACCCTGGCAATCCTCACGGCCGTCTCTTTCGTCCTTGGGGCGCTATGCTCCGGGATTTCTGGCTACACGGGGATGTGGGTCTCGGTGCGCACCAACATCCGCGCGGCCTCCGCGGCGCGGCGATCCGGCAACGAGGCGATCCAGGTGGCGCTCCGCGGCGGGGCGGTGTCCGGGCTGATGGTCGTCTCCCTCTCGCTGCTGGGTGTCGGCGGCCTGTACGCGCTGCTGTACGCCTTCATGCGCAGCACGCCAGACATTACGGGCAAGATCCCGCTTATGATCGTCGGGTACGGCTTCGGCGCCAGCTTCGTGGCGCTCTTCGCCCAGCTCGGCGGAGGCATCTACACGAAGGCCGCGGATGTCGGCGCGGACCTGGTCGGCAAGGTCGAGGCCGGCATCCCGGAGGACGACCCGCGCAATCCGGCGGTGATCGCCGACCTCGTCGGTGACAACGTCGGCGACTGCGCGGGCCGCGGCGCGGATCTGTTCGAGTCGACGGCCGCTGAGAACATCGGGGCCATGATCCTGGGCGCCACCCTGGCGGCACGGAATCCCGAACTCGTGAAGCTGTCGATCGCGTTCATCCTCTTCCCGCTGGTGGCTCGCGCCTTTGGGCTGATCGCGTCGATCGTCGGCGTTTTCATGGTGAAGGCGAGGAGCGAGGCCGAGGACCCGATGAAGAGCCTGAATCGGGGCTACGCCTGGGCCGCAGCCCTCGCGCTCGTCGGCTTCGTGCTCACGACCCGCTGGCTGCTCTTCACGCCGGGCGCGCCGCAGGCGTGGTGGCACTTTGCCCTGTGCGGCGTGATCGGCATCATGACCGCATGGGCATTTGTCTGGATCACCCAGTACTATACCGAGTACCGTTTCCGCCCGGTGCAAATGATCGTCGAGGCGTCGAAGACAGGACCCGCCACCAACATCATCGCGGGCGTCGCGGTCGGTTTCGAGTCCACCGCGCTCCCAACCCTGGTGATTTCCGCCGCCATCATCGCCGCGTACAACCTCGGCCGAACCTCGGGGCTCGCGGGCGCCGGCCTGTTCGGCACGGCGGTCGCAACCATGGGCATGCTCTCGACGGCGGCTTTCATCCTGGCGATGGACACGTTCGGGCCGATCGCCGACAATGCAGGCGGCATCGTCGAGATGAGCGGCCAACCGCAGGAAGTTCGCCAGAAGACCGATCGCCTCGATGCCGTCGGCAACACGACAAAGGCACTCACCAAGGGGTACGCGGTCGGCTCCGCAGCTCTCGCGGCCTTTCTCCTCTTCTCGGCGTTCATGGACGAGGTCGGGGCCTACACGGGAAAGGCATTCGAGACCGTGAACATCGCAGTTCCCGAGGTCTTTGTCGGCGGTCTCCTCGGCGCCATGCTGGTATTCCTCTTCAGCGCCTGGACGATCCAGGCGGTGGGCAAGTCGGCCCAAGCCGTGATCACCGAGGTGCGCCGACAGTTCCGGGAGCGCCCGGGGATCATGGCCGGGACGGAGAAGCCCGATTACACGCAGTGCGTCTCGATCGTCACCGAGTCCGCGCTCAGGGAGATGGTGCGCCCCGGCATTCTCGTCGTGGGCACGCCGATCGTCGTCGGCCTCGCCTTCCGGTTCATCGGCAAGTACACCGGTAACCCGATCCTCGGGGCGGAGGCGGTCGCCGCACTGCTCATGGTGGGCACCATCACGGGCGTCCTGATGGGCAACTTCCTCAACAACTCGGGCGGCTCGTGGGACAACGCAAAGAAGTTCATCGAGATGGGCCACCTCGGCGGCAAGGGGTCCGATGCCCACAAGGCGGCCGTGACGGGCGACACTGTCGGCGATCCGTTCAAGGACACCGCAGGACCCTCGCTTCACGTACTGGTGAAGCTGCTCGCGACGGTCACGCTGGTCCTCGCGCCGTTATTCCTATCCTGAAGACCGGGGCCCGGGGTCTCGGCGCCGGGAAAATTGAAGATGGAAACAACGGAGCCGAGTCGCAAGACCCGGCCCCAGTCTTTTTGGTTCTCGGAGCCCGGGGCCCTGTCTTTACGTCCAGCCAAGGCCGCAGACGCGACGGCAGTCGGCCATGACGCGCGAGATGACCTCCCGGGCGCGATCCGACCCGCCGCGCAATACCTGCTCGACGTACCCGTGGTCGCGCTCGAGCTGCTCGCGGCGTTCGCGGGCCTCACGGAAGGTATCCAGGATGAGGCCCAGCAGCCTTTTCTTGATGTCGCCGTAACCAGTACCACCCTCGGTGAAGAGCCTCTTGGCCTCGACCCACTGCTCGGGCGGCGTGAAGACCTTCAGGAGCGCGTACAGCGTGTTGCCGCGCGTCGGCTTCGGTTCGGCGACCGGCGTCGAGTCGGTCACGATCGACATCACGCGCTTCTTGAGCTCGGCCTCGGGGGCGAAGATCTCGAGCGTGTTGCCGTACGACTTCGACATCTTCTGCCCGTCGATCCCGGGAACCACCGCCACCTCGGAGAGGATCAGCTCCTCAGGCACGCGGAGCAGCTCGCCCGCGTACGTCTGATTGAACGCGCCCGCGATGTCGCGGGTCATCTCCAGGTGCTGCTTCTGGTCCCTTCCCACCGGGACCCGGTCGGCGCGCACGATCAGGATGTCGGCCGCCATCAGCACCGGGTAGGCGAACAGGCCATGGTTGGGGGCGATCCCCTTGGCCACCTTGTCCTTGTACGAGTGCCCGCGCTGGAGCAGGCCCATCGGCGTGACCGTGGACAGCATCCACGCGAGCTCCGCGACCTCCGGCACGTCGGACTGGCGGTACAGCACCGACCGATTCGGGTCGAGCCCGAGCGCGATGAAGTCGGCCGCCACCATAAACGAGTTCCCGCGCAGCTCGCGGCCGTCCTTGATCGTCGTGATCGCGTGCAGGTCCGCCACGAAGTAGAAGCACTCGTTGGCAGGCTCGCGCTGCAGCGCCACGAACTGCCGGATCGCACCAAAGTAGTTCCCGATGTGCAGTTTCCCCGTTGGCTGTACGCCCGACAGAATCCGCATCGAACCTCCTGGGCGGAATAGTAGCAGTTGACAGTTTCCACCCCCCTTTCCACCCAGTTGACAGTCGACAGTCAGAAACCAACAGCAAAGCTAAGTCGCTCGCAGGCGCCCTTTGGGGCGGCGGGCAAGGGCCGTCGGCTGGCCGGGTGGGCAGCGGAACTGTTGACTGTCAACTGTGGACTGTTGACTGCTTTAACGGATGCCGAGGGGGCGCGGAACGGCGGTTTCGCCCGAGTGGCGAACGTTCGCGATCAGCGACCTGCCGTCCTCGCCGATCAGTTCCACCGGCCTGGCGCGGCGAGCTGGGCGGCCGAACCCACCGGAGAGCGTGGACAGGCTCGTGTCGCCGCGGTAGGCCATCAGGATCGCCCGGACGTAGCTCCGGGTCTCGTCGTACGGCGGCACGCCCCCGTGCTTCTCGACGGCCTCGGGGCCGGCGTTGTATGCGGCGAGCGCCAGCGAGACGTCGGAGTTGAAGCGCTGGAACAGGTCCTTGAGGTAGCGCACCCCTGCCCGGATGTTCTGCAACGGGTCGAAGAGGTTGGCCACGCCGTACATGCTCGCCGTCGCCGGCATGAGCTGCATCACGCCGCGGGCGCCCTTGGGGCTCACGGCGCGCGGGTTGTACCCCGATTCCATCCGGATCACGAGGTCCACGAGGCGCGGGTCGAGCCCGTGAGAGCGCGCTGCTTCCTCGACAGCGGGCCACAACGCCGCCCGGTGGTCGGCCGCACCTTCCGGAATCGCGATCGTGCCGGGACCGGATGCTGGAACATTCACGATGCGGCGCGACCCATCCGGCGCGGTGAAGATGAACACACCACTGGTGCGCTCTGCTCCCGCAAAGCCTGCCACGAGCATCGCCGCAATCGCTAACGCCAGTCGTCTCACCCCAGCAGCTCCTCTACCACCTTGGGCGCCAACTTCAACGCCTCCAGCAACTTTCCGGGCGCTTTCCCACCCGCTTGGGCGAGAGCCGCCTTCCCACCGCCCCGGCCGTCCACGACCGGGGCGAGGCGTTTCACGATCTCGCCAGCCGAGATCCGGCCGGCAAGATCCTCGGTCACGGCCACCAGCAGGGTGGCCGTTTCGCCGCTCGCCATCCCGAGGATCACGATACCGCTCTTGAGTCTACCACGAAGGGTGTCGGCCAGGGCGCGGAGCTCCGGCGCCGCCATCTCGGGGGCGTCCCGAACCACGAGCCTGATCCCCTTGACCTCCTGGACCTCGGCATCCCCGCCGCCGCCAGCGGCGAGCTTGAGCTTGAGCGCCTTGACCTCCTGCTCGACCTCCCGCAGCTTTCTGTCCTGCCCCTCGAGAGCGGAGGGAAGCGACTCGAAAGGGACGTTCGCGCGGCCGGCCGTCTGTCGGAGGATGCGGTGGTACTCCTGGAACAGCTCGACCGCGGCCCGGCCGGTGACCGCCTCGATCCGCCGGACGCCGGCGGCGATGCCCCGCTCGGCGGTGATCTTGAAGGCCCCGATATCGCCGGTGCGGCGCACGTGACAGCCGCCGCACAGCTCCCGCGAGACAGCGCCGTCGGCCACGGAAACCACGCGCACTTCGTTGCCGTACTTCTCGCCGAACAGCGCCATGGCCCCCTGGGCGCGGGCCTCCTCGAGCGTGGTCTGCTTCGTCGAGACTTCGAAGTTCGCGCGCACGTTCTGGTTCACGAGCGTCTCGACGGCCTCGAGCTGCTCGGGCAGCAAAGGCTGCCCCCATGAGAAGTCGAAGCGCAGGCGCTCGGGCTCGACGAGCGAGCCGGCCTGCTGCGCGGACGGCCCCAGCACGCGGTGCAGCGCTGCGTGGAGCAGGTGCGTCGCCGTGTGGTTGACCTGGGTTTCGAGCCGCCTGCCGCGGTGGACCTCGGCGCGCACCGTCCCGCCCCGCAGCAGCGCCCCTTCCTCGACCACCACCCGGTGGACGGTGAGCCCGGGCACGGGGCGCTGAGTGTCGCGCACCACGGCGCGCCCGCCGGGCCAGGCAAGGGCACCCTGGTCGCCGATCTGGCCACCCGACTCGGCGTAGAACGGGGTCCGGTCGAGGACGACCTCGCCCTCGCCCGACAGCACGTCCACCTCGCCCTTCGGCCCGATGAGCGCCACCACCTTCGCACCGTCGAGGGCAAACTCCTGATACCCGAGGAACTCGGTCGCGACGGCGCGGGATGCGATCTGCTCGTACTCCTCCCGGAAGTGGGCGACCAGGTCGCCCTTCCAGCTCTCCTGGCCGCGCTGGCGCGCCGTCTCGAGCTTCGCGTCGAACCCGTCGCGGTCGACGGCGAGCCCTTCTTCCTGGGCGAACTCGTCAAGGATGTCGATCGGGATGCCGTGGGTCTCGTAGAAGTGGAATGCGGTTTCGCCAGGCAGCGTCGTGCCGCCGGCGCGCTTGATCCGGTCCAGCTCCCGCCCGATGAGGTCGGTTCCCACGTTCAAGGTCCGGGAGAACCTCTCCTCCTCGGTGCGGAGGAGTTGTTCCACCACCGGCCAGCGCGCCGCCAGCTCGGGGTAGACGTCGCCCATCGTCCGGATAACGGCGGGGACGACGTCCGCCAGGAACACGCCATCGAACCCGAGCTGGCGGCCGTATCGGAGGGCGCGGCGCACGATCCGCCGCAGGACGTACCCGCGCCCTTCGTTGGAGGGCACGACGCCGTCCGCGAGGAGGAACGCCGCCGCACGCGCGTGGTCAGCAATCACCCGGAACGCGGGCCCCAACTCACTGGCCGGGTCGTACGGCCGCTGCGCCAGATCCACGATGCGGGCCAGGATCGGGGCGAACACATCGGTGTCGTAGTTGGAGCCGACCCCCTGCATCACCGCGGCGAGGCGCTCGAGGCCCGCACCGGTGTCCACGCACGGGCTCGGGAGCGGGTGGAGATGGCCGGTGGCGTCCCGCTCGTACTGCATGAACACCAGGTTCCAGATCTCGACGGTGTCGTCCCCGGGACCGTTCACGAGTTCGGGGCGGTTCTTCTTGAGGCTTTTCCCCTGGTAGTAGTGAATCTCGCTGCACGGCCCGCAGGGGCCGGTCTCCCCCATCGCCCAGAAGTTCTCCTTCTCGCCGAATCGGAGGATGCGGTCGGCGGGCGCTCCCACCTGTTCCCAAAGGCGCGCCGCCTCATCGTCGTCGGTGTACACCGTGAACCAAAGGCGCTCGCTCGGGAGCTTGTAGACCCCGACGAGCAGCTCCCAGGCGAAGCGGATCGCGTCGGCCTTGAAGTAGTCGCCGAACGAGAAGTTCCCGAGCATCTCGAAGAAGGTGTGGTGGCGGGCCGTGTAGCCGACGTTCTCGAGGTCGTTGTGCTTGCCGCCGGCGCGAACGCACTTCTGGCACGAGGTCGCCCGCATGTAGTCGCGCTGCTCACGGCCGAGGAAGACATCCTTGAACTGGTTCATCCCGGCGTTCGTGAAAAGCAGCGTTGCGTCCCCGGCCGGGATCAGCGACGACGAGGGCACAATTCGGTGCCCGTTGGCGGCGAAGTAGTCAAGAAAGGCCTTGCGGATCTCCCGCGTCGTCGGTTTGCTCGCCATGCGGATCGTCTCTCCTCTTCTCCTCGAGGGCGCGGCGGACCTCGTCCAGCCCGAACCCGCGCGCGAGCAGATACCGTACCACTTTCCGCCGCTCCTCCGGAAGCCGTCGCCAGAACCTATGCTTGGCCGCAGCCTTCGCGACCGCGATATCGAGCGCCGTTCCCTCGCCATCGTCCGCGGCGAGCTCCGCGAGAGCGGCTTCCGCCGCGTCCTTGCCTACCTGACGCCGCTTGAGCGCCGCCGCCACGGCGCGACGGCCGCGCCCGGCGCGCAGCTGCGCCTGGCAGATCGCGCGCGCGAGGAGGACATCGTCGAGGAGGCCAGCGCGCTCGAGGCGAACGACCTCTTCCCGCACGACCGACACCCCGAACCCCCGAACCTCGAGCCTCTCTGCGATCTCCGAACGCGAGAGCGCACGCCGGGCCAGCATGCGCAGTGCGGTCTCATGGATGTCACCTGCGGCGCGTGCGTTCGACGCAACCCGGGCGCTTGAACGTCGCCACATGGAGCGATTCTAAGCCTATGACTCTCCCCCACCGACCCGCACAGTTCACATCTGGCAGCCCTGCCACCCACCCAGAAGACACCAGGAGGGGGGAAGGATGCTGTGAGCTGTGAGCTGTGAGCTGTGAGCTGTGAGCTGTGAGCTGTGAGCTGTGAGCTGTGAGCTGTGAGCTGTGAGCTGTGAGCTGTGAGCTGTGAGCTGCTTCTACGCGCCGCTGCCTTCCTTGCCGCCGAATTCGAACGGGCTGCCGACAGCGAACGGCTCGTTTGGGGTCGCGCCCTCAAGCATGCTCTCCATTTCCTCGCGGGACACGTCGGCGGTCGACTGGATCCCCTGGATGCGGAGCTTGAACTCGTCGGGATTGGAAGACCGCCGGATCGCCTCGTCGAGCGTGATCAGGCCCGACTTGTATAGCATGAACAGCGACTGGTCGAACGTCTGCATGCCGTACTGGGAGGTGCCGGATGCAATCGCGTCGCGGATGAGCTTCGTCTTCTCCTTCTGCTCGATGCACTCGCGGATGTAGGCCGTGGAGATCAGCACTTCGACGGCGGGCACGCGCCCCAGACCGTCGGCACGCGGCAGCAGGCGCATCGAGATGATGGCCTTGAGGACGGCCGCGAGCTGTATTCGGATCTGCTTCTGCTGGTGGGGCGGGAACACGGCGATAATGCGGTTGACCGTCTCCGTGGCATCCAGGGTGTGGAGTGTGGACAGCACGAGGTGCCCAGTTTCCGCAGCAAGCAAAGCGGTCTCGATCGTCTCGTAGTCGCGCATCTCGCCCACGAGAATCACGTCAGGGTCTTGGCGCAACCCGGAACGAAGCGCCACCGAGAAACTCCTGGTGTCGACCTCGATCTCGCGCTGGTTGATGATCGCCTTCTTGTCCCGGTGGAGGAACTCGATCGGGTCCTCGATGGTGACGATGTGGCAGTTCCGAATGTTGTTGACGTGGTCGATCATCGCCGCCAACGTCGTGGATTTGCCCGATCCCGTTGTGCCCGTCACCAGGACCAGCCCGTGATCCTCCTCCGCGATCCTCTCCAGGACAGGCGGGAGCAGGAGCTCCTTGACGCTGAGGATGCGCGCCGGAATCAACCGAAGGACCAGGCCGACCGACCCGCGTTGCTGAAAGATGTTGCAGCGGAAGCGTCCCAGCCCAGGCACCGAATAGGCGATGTCGATCTCGAGGAACTGCTTGAACTTCTCCTTCTGCTGGGTGGACATCATCGAAAATGCCATCGCGATGGTGTCCTCTTGCATCATGCGCTTGAACTCGACCAGAGGCACGAGCGTGCCGTCCACGCGTATGAGCGGGTGCGCACCGACCTTCAGGTGAACGTCCGAAGCCTTGCGCTCCGAGGCCGCCTTGAGGATGTCGTTGATGTGCATAGCCTTGCCCCCCTGCTGCCGATCGACGCGACTGCGCTCTTACCTCACGAACACTAGACCGTTGTGGGCGGCCTGTCAAAGCGCTGCCGCGACGGTCGCGCCGTCACTCCAGTTTCAGGAGCATGCGGAGACCGTCCTTGTCTACGGTCTTGGCAAGCGCCTCCTCGACGTCCACTTTGCCCGCGCGCACCAACTCCCCGAGCGACTCGTTCATGTTCCTCATCCCCAGCCTCTTGTTCGTCTGCATGATGGTCGGGATCTGGACCGTCTTCCCCTCCCTGATCAGGTTGGCGACGGCCGGAATGCCCAGCAGGATCTCGTACGCCGCGACCCGTCCGCCCCCGATGCGCTTGAGCAGGATCTGCGCGACGACGCCCTTGAGCGACTCGGAGAGCATCACCCGGATCTGGGCCTGCCGGTCCGGCGGGAACTGGTCAATGAGACGGTTTACGGTCGAGACGGCCGTGGTCGTATGCAGGGTCCCGAATACGAGATGCCCGGTCTCCGCCGTCTCGACAGCGATTGCGACCGTCTCGAGGTCACGAAGCTCGCCGACAAGCACGATGTCGGGGTCCTCGCGGAGCGCTGCCCGCAGCGCCCGCTTGAACGACTCGGTGTGCGTGTAGACCTCACGTTGATTGACAAGGCAGCGCTTGTTGTCGTGGACGAACTCGATGGGGTCTTCAATCGTGATGATATGGTCGCTGCGCGTCGAATTGATGAAGTCGATCATCGTCGCCAAAGTCGTGGACTTCCCCGACCCCGTCGGTCCGGTCACCAGCACTAGACCTTTGCTCAGCATGCAGATGCTCTTGACGCACTCGGGCAGCTCCAACTCCTCGAAAGTCATGATCCGGTGAGGAATCTGGCGGAAGACCGCCCCCACGCCGTGCCGGTCCCGAAAGAGGTTGACCCTGAAACGTGCAAGCCCGGGAATCTCGTAGGCGAAGTCGGTGTCATTGTCCGCGCGAAACTCGCCGCGGTTGATTGCCGGCGCGACCTCGTCGCACATGAGGAGGATGTGCTCCGACGAGAGCGGTTTGGCGAAGTCCGGCAGGGGGGTCATGTCGCCTTGCAGCCTCATCATCGGCGGCATCGAGGCGGAGAGGTGCAGGTCTGAGCCGCCGATCTCAACGAGCCGGCAGAGCATGCGGTCGAGCGGCCGCTCCAACGCCGCCGAGTCGGTCGCACGGAGGGGAGGCGGGGAGCCGCTCGGAATCGACTGCGGGGGCGCGGCGGTCACGCCGGGGGCCACCACCGGGGACAGGTCGATGACCACCTGAGGCTGACCGCCTTCTCGCCTCGCGCGCATGGTGTATTGCTCGCCGCTCATCCCGACGGTCGTGGAGATTTCCGCCCCGAGTTCGAACGCCAGCCAGCGCTCCGCCCCGATGGACGCTTCGAGCCACTTCTCGAGCTCCTCGGAGCTCACCGCGGCCTTCCCGGCTTGCAGCAGCTTGCCACCGCTCACTAGGAGGGCCGGCCTGCCGCCGTGAAGATCCAGCCGCTCGCCGCCCTTCTGCCGCGCCGCCCTGACGAGGCGCCCGATCATGGATTCGCCAGCCACCCCACCATAGTAGTCTTGCCGCCAGCCGGCGACGAGGGGGATCCCGGAGATTTCTGGGATTATGCTGACCTCCAGTCCGTTACACGGACCGGAGGAAACCGTGCGAGCCCTTACCTTCCTGCTATGCGCCGCCGTGACCATCGCCACCGTCGTCGGAATTGCAGTTTCAGCAAGTTCGGCTCCTGCGCCGTCCGAGGGCGTCAGCCGCTTCCCGATCAAGCGACCAGCCGACCCCCGCGAGCACCACCTCGCGAACCTTCGCCAGCTCACGGACGGAGTCCAGAACGCCGAGGCGTACTTCTCGTTCGACGGCACGCGCCTCATCTTCCAGTCGACCCGACCGCCGTACGAGTGCGATCAGATCTTCACCATGGACCTCGAAGGCCACGACGTCCGGCTCCTCTCGACCGGCCTCGGTCGCTGTACCTGCAGCTACTTCTTCCCCGACGGCAAGCGCTACCTGTATGCATCGACCCATCTGGGCGGACCGGCCTGTCCCCCGCCGCCCGACATGTCTCACGGGTATGTGTGGGCGCTCTACCCTTCGTTCGACATCTTCGTCGCAGCGCTCGACGATCCCACTCCCCACCGCCTCACCGACACCCCGGGGTACGATGCCGAGGCCACAATCTCGCCGCGCGGCGACCGCATGGTGTTCACATCGGTCCGCAACGGGGACATCGATCTGTACACGATGAAGCTCGACGGGAGTGACGTCCGCCAGATCACGCACGAGATGGGGTACGACGGCGGAGCGTTCTTCTCGCCGGACGGCAGCAAAATCGTCTGGCGCGCCTCGCGCCCCAAGCCCGGTCCGGAGCTGGACGAGTACAAGCAACTCCTCGCCCAGGGGTTGATCAAGCCTCACAGTCTCGACATCTACGTCGCGAACGTCGACGGCAGCGACGTGCGCCGGATCACCGACAACGGCGCCGCCAACTTCGCGCCGTTCTTCCACCCATCGGGACGGAAGCTGATTTTCTGCTCCAACGTGGCCGACCCCAAAGGGCGCAACTTCGATCTCTTCCTCATCAACCTCGACGGGACCGGACTCGAACGCGTCACCTACTTCGACGAGTTCGATGGCTTCCCGATGTGGTCCCCCGACGGCAGGACTTTCGTGTTCTGCTCCAACCGCTTCAATTCGGGGCCCCACCAGACCAACGTCTTCCTCGCGGATTGGGTGGACTGAGAGACCGTGGGCAGTGGTCCTTCGCCCATGTTCCGATGGGGCCGCTGAAGAGGGAGTGAAACGAGGTGCGACGCAACGCCGTGGCGTCACTCGCTCTGGTCGGAGCGGCGGTCGTATTGACCGTGGTGCTCCTCCGCGTCGCACACGTCACAGCGCCCGGCTCGCACGAACGCCCAAACGCATCCGCACCTACCGCCGTTCCCAAGACGACGGCGTCGGTGCCGACGCTGGCGCCCCCAGCGGCCGGCCCCGAGGTCGTTACGAGACACTCGAGCGTGACCCTGCCGTGGGAAGCGAAGCCGACGCCTGAGCCTACAGAAATTGAGGCCGACGAGGCGCCCACACCCCAGCGCGGGCCGGCCCTGACGCCTGCCGTGGCCGAATGCGTCGCGATACGGTGGTCGTCCGGGATGTCGCCGGTGGACATCGGCCATGTGATGGTTGAGGTGCACGCAGAAAACCGGTGCGGACGCGATCTCGACGCTATGGAGGTCTGGTTTGAAGTCGCCGGGTACCGACACGGCGAGCTTATCCAGACCGCCCGGGGCCACCTGTTCGACCCTCTCTGGCGGGATGGCGAAGGCAAGGCCATGATCGGGTTGCCCGGTTCGGCCGACTGGTACGATCGGGTCGACGTCCGGGTCGCGGCGGCCGGAGGCATGTAGCGCAGTCCCGGGGAGAATGCCCTCAGTCGCCAGGAATCTCCCGGCGCCTGAACAGGTTGGCGCCAGCGTGGGCGCTGGTCTCCTGCCTCCCTGCATGGCGCCGGGGACCACGGAAGGGACCGTGCCGGAGGCGATTTGACGGAGATGCCGCATACCAACAAGCTGGCCCGGGAGTCGAGCCCCTACCTGCTCCAGCACGCGTCCAACCCCGTCGACTGGTACCCGTGGGGGGAGGAGGCGCTTTCGCGCGCGGCTGCCGAGCGCAAGCCGATCTTCCTCTCGATCGGGTACGCGGCCTGCCACTGGTGTCACGTCATGGAGCGCGAGTCGTTCGAGGACCCGGCGATCGCCGCACTGCTCGCAGCGCACTTCGTTGCCGTGAAGGTCGACCGCGAGGAGCGCCCCGACCTCGATGCCGTCTATATGAACGCGGTGCAGGCGATGACCGGGTCGGGCGGCTGGCCGCTATCCGTTTTTCTCACGCCGAACCTCAAGCCGTTCTTCGGCGGGACCTACTTTCCCCCCGAGCGCCGGTGGGGAACTGCGTCGTTCCGCGAGGTGTTGGAGAGGGTCGCCGACGCCTGGGAGCGCCGCCGCCACGAGATTGACGCCGCCGCGGACACGCTCGCCGACCAACTCTCACGGGCCGGAATGAGCAGCCCCGGAACAATCGACGCGGCCGAGGCCGCTCGGCGCGCCCTGGCCTCGCTCGCCGACCAGCACGACGAGCGGTGGGGCGGTTTCGGCGGAGCCCCGAAGTTCCCCACGCCATCCCGCTTGTTCTTCCTGATCGAGGCGGGACGACGAGATGAAGATGCGCGAGCCATGCTCGCGCGAACTCTCGACGGGATGGCCGCAGGGGGGATGTCCGACTGGCTTGGGGGCGGCTTCCATCGCTACTCCGTGGACGAGAAGTGGCTGGTCCCCCACTTCGAGAAGATGCTCTACGACAACGCGCTCCTGGCGCGGGCGTACGGGGAGGCCGGGTTCGCGTTCGACCGGCCGGAGTGGCTCCGCGTGGCGCGCGAAACCGCCGATTATCTCCTCCGCGAGATGCGCGGCCCCGAGGGCGGCTTCTTCTCGTCCACCGACGCCGACAGCGAGGGCCACGAGGGGAAGTACTTCACCTGGAGCGTGCCGCAGGTCTGCGCGGTGCTGCCGCCCCGCGAGGCCGAGCTCATCATCGTGCTCTGCGGCCTCGAGGAGAGCGGGAACTTCGAGCGCGATGCGAGCGTGCTGCGGCCCGCCCTCCCCCTTGGCCAGGTCGCGGCGCAGTTGAACCTCACGCCCGAGGACGCGGCATCGGCGCTCGACGCAGCACGCGCAGGAATGCGGGCCGCGCGTGCGAGGCGTGTGCCTCCGCTCACCGACGACAAGCGCCTCGCAGCCTGGAACGGCATGGCGGTCTGGTCGCTCGCGTGGCTCGGGGCCGCACTCCCCGAAACGCGGTACCTGGAGGCTGCTCGGACCGCGGCCCGCTTCGTGCTCTCTCAAACAGGTCGCGACGGCCATCTGGGGCGTTCCTGGCGAAACGGCGTCACGTCGGGTGTCGAGACGCTCGAAGACATCGCCTGGATCTCCGCCGCGCTGGTCCAGCTGTACGAGAGCGATGGACAGCCGGAATGGCTCGATGCCGCCAAGACCGTTCTCGCTCGGCGCCTCTCCCACTACCAGGACGCGGCGGGCGCCTTGCTCGACACCCCCGACGACGGCCCAGCGCTGCTCATGCGACCCCGGACCCCATACGATGGCGCCACGCCCGCGCCGGTCGGAATCCTCGCAGGGACGCTGCTCCGCATCGCGGCGCTGACGGGCGACCAGGCGCTCTTCGATTCGGCCACACGTGCCGTGAGCTCGGATGCCGGCCTCATCCGACAAGCCCCCGAGGCGTGCCTGGCCCTACTGCAGGCGGCCGAAGCAGCCGCCCGGCCACCGCTCACGCTGGTCGTGGTCGGCGATCCCGCCTGGCGTTCGACCCGGCAGATGCGCGCCGCGGCCTGGCGACATCGGCCCGCGGCGTGCGCGCTCGCCGTTTCACCGGCAGTGCCGGTGCCGCAGACGTCCGTCGAGACCGTGCCACTGTTCGCCGGCCGCGGGCCCGGCGACGGGGAACGGGCGCGCGCCTACCTCTGCGAAGGCGGTGCGTGCCGGCTCCCCGAAGAGGACCCCGACTCGCTCGCGAAAGCGCTCTCGCAACTTGCTCAAGGGTGCTGACCGCTTGGCCACAGCGAGGACCCTGCTAGAATCGCTTCGGATCTTAGAACCGTAGGGGAGGTTGCAATGCGTCGATTGGCCTTGGTGTTGATGATCTTGGCAGCGTTGGCCTTCCTGGTGGCCCTGGTCCTGTCTCTGTTCAACCTGACCCTCATGGGCAAGCCGGGAACCACCGTATGGCGCGGAGTGATCGCGCTCGTGGCCTTCGCCATTTCGCTGCTCCAGTTGCAGGCCACCACTTCGAAGCCCTAGGAGCCTGCCCGATCGGGAAGCCGTCCACGGAGGAAGTGGTATAAAGCGAAGATCGCAAGAGCGAATGGGGCGAACCCGAGGAAGCCCAGCAGCGGCATCGCGTAGAACTTGACGCCCCCAAGGAACGGCACGGTGTAGCTCCAGCGGGCGCTCGCGAGCCAGTTCCAGCTCTCCCAAAGCACGCCGCACGCGAGACCCGCCGCAACCAACGCCACCGGTCTCGATCGCCGCCCCTTCTCGAGATCGCCGAGGATCGAGGGGCGGCTGAGGCGGTGGTTGATCGGATCGAGCAGCAGCGGCCAGGCCAGCCACACGTCCGCCGCAAAGTACTCGGACGGCCAAAGCAAAGGGATCACCGCGAGGATGGCACCGAAAATCGCCAGCCCCACCCCGAGCTCCGCCGGAACCCGGCCGCCCTCGCCGCGCCCCGTCACCCTTGCGATAGCCGGCTCGATCAGCTCGGCGAGCAGCAACACCGCGGGCGTTATCGTCGCGAACGACCACGCGTAGCCCAGCCCTCGCCAGGGCCATGGAGGGAGGCCGGAGTAGTGCCACCAGAGCTCGGGTCCGGAGGCGGCCCAGAACCTGGGCCGATCGTAAAGCTCGAACAGGAGCCACGACGGGATCGAGATCGCGGCCATCAGCGCCAGCTCGCCCGGCGCGTCGCGCAGCCGGGAGCGCCCGCGTGCCGCAAGGGCACCGTCTGCGGCCAGGACGAAACCCGTCCAGCAGATGGGGGTGAGGTTCTGGGCCGCCCATCCGACCTTGGCGAGCGCGAGAGCGACGTTTACGGCGATCACCCCGAGGCCCAACCAAGCCCACCAGGCAAGACGCTTCATACACCGATTCTACCGATCGATTAAGCCGGTGAGCATCTCGGAAGCGCTACCGGTGCATACGGCGTTGTGCAGGGCGGGCCGGGCGCGAATCGGTAGTCGAGGACTTGCCGGCCGCGGAGCACGATCAGAGACGAGCACACGGTACCGTACCGCACTCCGTGCCGGCACAGCGGATCCGTTCCGCCATGGTCGGCGAGCAGATTCCGGAGGAACTCCAAGAGAACCTCGCCCGTGAGGTCCGCCAGCTTCCCCGCGCGGTCCGCGGCGGCCAGAACCCTCTCTCCCGGCTCGGAAAGCCGGCTGTTGCCCACCGCGATCACGGGCCCTTCCACACGCTCGATCAGGGGCGCCGGCTCGTTCGTCGCCAGCCACCGCGCCCAGGCGTCGGCGAGCAGCAGGTTGAACTCCCCGTACCGCGCCAGCTCCAGCTCAGATGCCAGCGCCACAGCGTGCGGGAGGGACCTCTCGGACGCGAGGTCCAGAACGAGCGTTCCTCGGGACCTCTCGCGCGGCGCGGCCCCGAGTCGAGCGTTGGTCACGGCCACGACAAACCCTGCCTCGAGGTTGACCGCCAGCCAGCTCCCGCCGCCAACCAGGTCGCGTCCTCCGAAGACCGGAGGATCCGGCGCCAAGAGCCTGGGAGACTGCCACGGCCGATCGAGGCTTTCATCACGGTTGGCCGCGATGCACAACTCTCCGACCCCCGAACCTCGCGCGAGGGCGAGCAGGATGCACACGAGACGACCCTAGCTCACCTGGCTCAGTGTTCGCACGAAGCGGCACTGCGACCGCTCTGCCACCTCCTCACGAAAACCGAGACTTCGCAGCAGCGCGGTCGCTTCCGCGAACTCGGAGGGAACCCAGCACGCGGCGGCAAGGGCGCCGCCCTCTTGGGCGCTTCGGAGAGCACGCTCGACGAGTGAGCGGCCGAGGCCGAACCCGCGCCAGTCGGGCGCGAGGAAGAGGGAGTGCAGCTCCCATGTTCCGCTGTCGCCTTCGCGAACTCCACAGCAGCCAACGATTTCGCTCCGTCCTGCCTCGACGACCCAGAGGAGATCGGCCACCCTGACCGATCCGGGTTGCTCCGCACCCCGAACCGCAAGGTGGAACTCCCGGCGAACCCGCCGAGCCAGCTCTCGCACGGCCTTGAGGTCGTTCGGCCGGGCCGGACGTACCCAGTAGGTCGTCATGCCTTCTCGGCCACCTCGTCGAGCAGCGCCATCAGCAACCGGACGCCGAAGCCGGTCGCTCCGGGGCGCAGACCGTTGCGGCTACGCTGAACGTACGCCACCCCGGCGATGTCCAGGTGCGCCCAGCGGACCTTGTCGGGCACGAAACGCTCCAAAAAGGCGGCCGAGGCCGGAAGTGATCCCCATTTCCCGGCGCTGTTCTTGATGTCCGCCCACTCGCTGCGCAAGAGGTCGCGGTACTCGGGAAGGAGCGGCATCCGCCAAACCCGCTCGCCGGTGCGGTGCCCCAGGCGCTCGAGTTGCTGCGCAAGCGAGTCATCGTTGGCGAAGAGGCCTGCCATCTCGGAGCCGAGGGCGATCTTGCACGCGCCGGTCAGGGTTGCCAGGTCGACCACGATGTCCGGGTGGAAACGTGCCGAGTATGCGAGGGCGTCGGCGAGGATGAGCCTTCCCTCGGCATCGGTGTTGTCCACCTCAACGGTCGTCCCGTTGGACATCGTCAGAATGTCGCCGGGCTTGACGGCGGTGCCGGACGGCAGGTTCTCGACCAGAGGGACCAGGCCCACGACCTTCAACGGTGGTTCGTCCTCCGCCACGGCTCGCATCGCAGCCACCACGGCCGCCGCGCCGGCCATGTCGTGCTTCATCTCGGCCATCTCCGCGGCAGGCTTCAGCGAGATGCCTCCCGCGTCGAACGTGACGCCCTTTCCGGCGAGAACGACCGAAGCGCGCGGCTTCTTGGCCCGGTACTCGAGCTTGACCATCCTCGGCTCCTGGACGGAGCCCTGCCCGACGGCCACGATCCCCCGGAGCCCGTCCTTCTCGAGTTCCTTGCGGCCCATCACCGTCGCCCGAACCGGCGAGCCCGCGAACATCGCGCTCGCCTCCTCCGCAAATCTCTCCGGCGTCAGGTCGTTGCCGGGCCGGTTCCCCCAGTCACGAGCCAGGCGAACCAGCGTGTCGACGCGGCGCGCGCGCTCGAGGCGGATCCGCAAGCCCTTCTCGTCCTCGCCCTTCAGCGGGACGACGTGGACGCCGTCCACCTTAGTGGACTCGTCGGGGCGCGAACGGAAACGGTCGAAGCGATAGTCGGCCAGCGCCAGCTCGGCGAGTTCGACAGTCCGGGCCTCCTCGGGGTCCACGTCGCGCGGCGCTACCGGAAGGGCGACGGCGATCTGGTACTCCCGGTTGCGGCCGGCCTGTTCGAGCACCCAACGGAGGAACTTGCGTAGGGAGTGGACAGTGAAATCCTCGGCTTTGCCGATGCCGAAGCACGCGACGCGGCGAAACTCACGGCTGGGGCTCGCGGTGACGAGCACCTCGCCATCCAGGCCGCGGACGCCGAGCTCGGAGACCGCGTGGCCGATGCTCTTCAGGGCGGTGCCAGGGAGGACGAGGCTTTCAAGCGGGTTCCTGCCTTCGGCGGTGGCGAGGTAGAGGCAATCCAGCGGGTCTTCAGGGGCCTTCCAAAACTGTACCAGGTCTGCCATTGCATCCCCCTCGTGAAGAAGCGCCCGGAACGGGCGCGCCAGTTATCATATCACAGGCGGCCCACGGCCGTGAGAAAATGCGAAGCCGTCTCATCGTCGATGCTCACAAACCGAACGGTCGTGACGCTCCCCTCCGGTGCGGCAAGGCGCCGTGCAACCTCGTCGACGATCGCGTCGCAGCCGGCGGCCTTGGGGTACCCGAAGATGCCAGTTGAGATCCCCGGCATGGCGACCGAGGTCAGCCCCAGCTCCTCGGCTCTCCTGAGCGCGATCGCGACCGCCCGCCGCAGCTTGGCCTCTTCCTCACCCTCGCCCCAGACAGGTCCGACCGCGTGGATGATGTGGCGGCAGAGCAGTCGCCCCGCCCCGGTCACCGCCGCCTCTCCGACCGGCACGGGGGCCATCGCCGTCGACTCGACCTGAATCTCCCAACCGCCCTTGCGGACGATGGCGCCGGCTACGCCGCCACCATGCGCCAGAGCGCTGTTCGCGGCGTTGACGATCGCATCGGTGCGTTCCTCCGTCAGGTCACCGACGACGACCGCGATGGTGCCGCGCCCGACCCGCACCTCCTTCACGACCTCGGCCACACGTGCCTCCGGACGGGCGTCACACTACCACTGCTGGCGCAACCCGTGTTTGCCCCGTAGAATCTCACCGTGCTGCACGTGTTTCTCCCTGCCGTCGCAGTCGTCTGCCTCGCCCACCCCGCCGAAGTCGACCGCGAGGTCGGGCGACGGGCGCTGCCCTGGCTCCCTCCAGACCTTGCCCGGCAGGTGGAGCGCCACGAACGGCAGTTCGCGTCAGGTGCAACCGCAGCAGCCGGCTGGCCCCGCGCGTATCACGTCCCGGGGACGCGGCCTGGCCTCGAGGGCGCCATCAGGGCCCAGTGCGAGCGGCTCGCCGCGGCGATTCGCGCGCGCACGCCGTTCCCCGAAGTCGTGGCCGGTCTGGGAGCGCTCGCGCACCTCACGGCCGACCTGGATGCTCCTTTCCTTACAAGCAGCCCTGAGGACGCATACGCGCTGTCGTTCGGAAGCTACCTGCCCACGGCGGCGCCGCGCATCCCCCTCGTCTTCTACGGGCAGGAGCGCGCTTTGATCGCGGGCACCGTGGGGGGCATCGGGGCCATCGTGATCAACCGGCGGCGCGAAGCCGAAATCCTGGCGGACCTCGTCCGCGAGGATCTCGACCGCGTGGGCGGCCCGGCATCATGGAGGCGACTGGACGACCGTTCGTCGAGCTTCGGGTCCGCCTCCCTTTTCCTGAACCACGCCGCGAGCGATTTCGCGAACCTGGCTTCCTGGGTTTGGCTTCACGCCGGGGGGCTCGTGCCGGAGATCCCACGGCATCAGGATATGATTCTGATTTGGAAGGGAGAGCCCCAACCCCGTGAAGCCCCAATCCCTACTCTCGGTGTCCGACAAACGCGGCCTTGAGGCTTTCGCCCGCGGTCTCACCGCTCTCGGCTTCGAGATCGTCTCCACCGGCGGCACGGCACAGGCGCTGCGCTTTGCAGGAATTCAGGTCCGCGAGGTCAGCGAGCTGACCGGCACGCCGGAGGTTCTCGGGGGCCGAGTCAAGACGCTCCACCCGAAGATCTTCGCCGGGATTCTCGCCGACCTGGACGATCCGGAGCACCGCGCCGTCCTCGAGAACTGGGGCGTCGCGCCCATCGCCCTGGTGGCCGTGAACCTCTACCCGTTCGCGGCAACCGCCGCGCGACCCGGCGTGACCGCGCACGAGGTGATCGAGAACATCGACATCGGCGGCCCGTCGCTTGTCCGAGCCGCCGCCAAGAACCACCGCCACGTCACGGTCGTCGTGGATCCCAACGACTACGACGCAGTGCTCGACGCACTCCGGACGGGTGCGGACGCCGAAGCGTTCCGGCGGCGCCTGGCCGTCAAGGCGTTCCGCCACACCGCCGCCTACGACGCCGCGATCGCCCAGACGCTGCCGCGCCACCTCGCCCTCGAGCCGAGCCTGCTGCTGGACGGGATCGCCGGGTGGCTCGCCGCCGAGGAAATCCCGCTGCGCTACGGCGAGAACCCGCACCAGGCCGCGGTCTTCGCACGCTCGCAAAACCCTGCGGGCCTGGCAGCCTTCGAGCAGCTTCAGGGTAAGGAGCTCTCCTACAACAACCTCATGGACGCCGACGCCGCGTGGCGCATGGTCCACGACCTGCCGCGTAGAGGCGTCGCGATCATCAAGCACGGCGGGCCCTGCGGCGTCGGCCTGGGTGACGATGCCGTCTCCGCCTACGCGCGGGCCCTCGCGTGTGATCCGGTCTCGGCGTTTGGAGGCGTGATCGCGTCGTCGCTTCCGATCGACGGACAGTCCGCGGCACGAATCGCCGAGCTCTTCGCAGAGGTCGTGGTGGCGCCGTCGGTCGACGACGAGGCACGCCGGGTCTTCGCCACCAAGAAGAACCTTCGCGTGCTTGTCGCTCCGCCCCCGGCCAGCGCCGCGCCGCGCCTGCGGGTCATTGACGGAGGGCTCCTCGTCCAGAGCGCGGACATCGGCTGGGAGGAAGATTGGAAGGTCGTGACGGCGCGCGGTCCCAGCGACGACGAATTGTCGGCGTTGCGGCTCGCCTGGCGAGTCGCCAAGCACGCGCCGTCGAACGCCGTCGTCGTGGCCGGCACCGCCGCCACCCTAGCGATCGGCGCCGGGCAGCCAAGCCGCGTCGACTCGTGTCGAATCGCCGTGGAGAAGGCCGAAGCGGCGGGCCTTTCGCTCACCGGCGCCGCGGCCGGCAGCGATGCCTTCTTCCCCTTTTCCGACGGCGTCGAGGTCCTGGCCGCCGCCGGTGTGACGGCGGTGGTCCAACCGGGAGGGTCGATGCGCGATCTCGAGGTCGTTGAGGCCACGAACCGGCTCGGCCTCGCGATGGTGTTCACGGGACGCCGGCACTTCCGGCACTGAGTGAGCGATGTTCCACTTCCTGCTCCTTCTCGTTCTGCCCACTCCCGCTGCCACGGACGCGCTTGACCGTCTGGCCGCCGCTCTTCGGGGGGCGGCCGCCTGGCAGGCCGCGTTCGTGCAGAAGTACACCCCGGAAGGTTTCCAATCGGGGACAACCGAGAAAGGGACACTCACCCTTTCACCCCCGTCACACCTGCGGTTCGACTACACCTCCGGAGCCCCGCGGGTCTTCGCGAGCGATGGGTCGGTCGGCCGCCTCGTGGACCCCGGCGCGGGCTCGTGTGAGGCTGTACGCCTCGACGCCGGGGCGTGGGGACGCCTCCCGCTTGCGGCGGCCCTCGACCCGCCGGCGGCGCGGCGCGCCTTTCCTGTCGACTCGAGCGGTCAGACCTTGCGCCTCATCCCGAAAGACCCGACCCCGGAGCTCGCGGAGATCACGATCGACCTGGAAGCGGACGGACTCCCGACCGGTTTGACCGTGCGCGATGCGAGCGGCAACCGCAACGAGTTTGTTTTCACCGGCTGGAAGTCGAAGGCGACGCCGCTGCCGTCCTTCTTCCGGCCATCGCTGGCGGGAGCGCCGCCGTGCGTGCCGGAAGAGTAATGACACCGTCGCGGGTTACAGTTACGATGGTCGGCGCCGCCGGTGGCGGACGGAGGTTGAAACCCTGAGAGCACCGAACCCCGAACCGGGGCCGCAAGTCAACACGCTGGCCGCGAGCTTCGAACTCGTTCGGCCTCGCCTTGAGCTGGTCGAGCGCTTCATCGCCCAACAGCTTGACGCCGGACCGGAACCGGTTCCGGAGGCCGGGGCGTACGTGCTTGATGCCGGCGGGAAGCGTCTGCGACCGGCGATCCTCCTTGCAATCTCGCGCCTACTCGGCTACCAGGGCGGCGACTTGGACGTCCGCTACGGGGCGATCGTGGAGATGATCCACACCGCCTCGCTCGTCCACGACGACATCATCGACAGCGCCACGGTCCGCCGCGGCCGAGCCACGGCGAATCACCGGTGGGGCAATCAGCTCACGGTGCTCCTTGGAGACTGGCTCTACCTGCGCGCGATCGATCTGGCGCTGGAGATCGCCGACATTCCCGCGATGCAGACGCTCTCGTTCGCCACCACACAGATGATCGAGGGGGAGATCCTGGGCCTCACGCTCCAGCGCACGAGCGGTTTGACCCGGGAGCAATACCTGGAGGTCACGCGCCGGAAGACCGCCGAGCTCTTCGCGGCTGGCTGTTCGTTGCCGACGCACTTCTCGCCGGAGTTCGCGCGCCACCGTCGCGCTCTCGACGAGTACGGGCGGAACATCGGGATGTGCTTCCAGATCATCGACGACATCCTGGACATCGTGGGCTCGCTTCAGCGCCTCGGGAAGCCCGTCTTCTCCGACCTGAGGGAGGGCAAGCTCACGCTTCCCTTCATCCTCGCCCGGCCTCACCTCACCGAAGCCGAGCGCGCCACGGTCGAACGCATCGTCATGACCGGCGACCTCGGCGGCGCCACACCGGAGGGGCTGCGCGCGCTGCTCGAGCGCCACGGTGCCGTTGATGAAGCGCGGCGGGTCGCCGATGAGTTCGCCAGCCGCGCGGTTGGGGCGCTCGCGACACTGCCGCCCGGCCCCGAGACCACCGCGTTGGCCGCCGTGCCACGATTCGTCCTCGAACGCGACTCCTGACGCTCCGATTGGCACCCGGAGCCAACCCCGCCAAGTATGCTGATCGGCGATCTCCCAGCTGGAACGGCTCTGCACGCCCGGTCGAACCGCCCTTTTCTATTGTCCGACCAGCACCACGCGCCACACGAGTTGGATTCCGGCCCGGAGGCAACAGCGATGGCTCAGGTGCAGAACCCATGTACTACCCTTGTCAATTGACGTTTCGGGTACTATATTGAGAGTCGAACATGGTAGCAGCTATCTTGCGGCAGGTTGTGGGCCGGGAAGACGATGCCCGGACCAGCAATGTACTCGCATCGGCCTTTCGCACCCAGATCGTGCGGGCCCTCGGCGAGGGCCGCTGGCGGTTCGCAGACCACTTCTGCGACAAGTTGCTGGCCGAGGATCCTCGCAACCTCGAGGCCTGGCTCTGGAAAGGCCATCTGGCCTGGCGCTACTTCCAGGACACGTCGGCCGCCCTGAACTGCTTCCGTCGAGTTCTCATTCTGGGCGGGTTCGAGTCGTCCAACGAGTACGTGGCACGGGCCCGTAGCTCCCTGGGACAACTCCTGGAGCAGTTGAGCTGATCTCCTCGTTCACGGGCCAAACCTCGGCACCCACAGGCCTTTGAAGTCCAACAACGTACACCTTCGAGATCATTCTCGGCTCGGGGTCCATCCAGCGCCTCTGTCCCCTGATCCGAACGACCGGGCGGGCCTCCTCCCGGCGCGATCTCGCGTCGAGGTAGCCTGCGCGATCCAGCGTGGCGACGAAAGCCTGGCCATCCCCGTCGAACTCGAGCCAGAGGTACCCGAAGACCGGGCTCGGCAGCGCGATCTCCCAACCGCCGTCCGCCAGCGGCCGGACTGCCGCAGCGTCGACGCGAACGGGGTCCTCCACCACGACCTCGTCAAGGGTACGCGGGTGCGAGAGAGGTTTCGGGTAACCCCACGGGAACCGCGGCGGCGCCCCCCACTGCACAGGCACGGTCGTGTCGAGCTCCTCGTGGGGTGCGAGGGAGAACCTCGCGCGCGCGACGAATGCGGGCCCGCTCGTGAGGACGTTGCTGCCGACGCCGTCGACGTCGAGGGCGAGCAGGAGTGCGCCTACCGGGGTCGGCGACCTGACCTCGGTGGCGATCACGTTGCTCCCCTGCCTGAGGAGGTGTGCGATGTCGTAGAGGTCGAGCCGGAACCCGGGCCGGCTCCACCCGCAGGCTGCCGGCGTCCCGTTCACGTACACGACGTACTCCCGGTCGCCGCACACCTTCAGAAGTGCCGATCGAGGCGGTCCATCGAGATGCAGCGAGGCGACGAAAAGGGCCCCCTGAGGATGCAGTTCGTCCAGTTCGTCGGTGACCCAGATCCACTGCGCCGGACCGGTGAGGTGCGACAGCTCCCGCTCCCAGAAGCTGTGGACCGCGTACACCGCAAGAGCGAACACAACAGCCACGGCAAGTGAGAGAACGCCTCCCCGTCGGCCTATCGCGGTCACCGCTGCAGTGTACCAATCTCCCCACCCGCCGCCGTTTGACACCCCGCTCGCGATGGCTTAGAGTGCCGGCACAGGATGGACAAGAACCGCGTCCTTGCCGTGATTCCGGCGCGCTACTCCTCCACCCGCTTCCCCGGCAAACCCCTCGTGACCATCGCGGGCAAACCGATGGTCGCGCACGTCGTGGAGCGAGCGTGCGAGGCCGGCTGCTTCGATGAGGTGCTCGTCGCCACGGACGACGAGCGAATCGCGCGCGCGGCCGCCGCTGCGGGCGCGCGGCCGGTGATGACCGGAGCATGCCGGAGCGGAACCGACAGGGTCGCGGAGGCGGTCCGCACCGAACCGGCAACGGTCGTGCTCAACGTCCAAGGCGACGAGCCCGCACTCCCGCCCGCAAACCTCCGGCTGCTGGCGGAGTTCCTCAGGTCCCACCCGGACATCCCGATCGCGACCCTGTCGCTCCCGGGGACGCCGGACGATCTCGACAACCCGAACATCGTCAAGGTCGTCTGCGATCTCGAGGGCCGGGCGCTGTACTTCTCGCGCGCACCGATTCCCTACCCGCGCGCCCCGATCAAGGGCACCGTCCGGCGTCACGTCGGCCTCTACGGCTTCCAGAGACAGGCGCTGCTCGACTTCGCCTCGTGGCCGGAAACGGACCTCGAGCGCATCGAGGGCCTCGAGCAGCTCCGCGCCCTGGCCCACGGTCTGACGCTCCGGGTGCTGCGGGCGGCGGCCGATTCCGTCGCCGTGGACGTCCCGGATGACATCCCGCGCGCTGAAGCCGCGATCGCGGCGCTGTCACACGAGGCCGGAGGTGCGAGGTGAGCGCGCACGAACCGGGTACTGGTCGATCCAGAACGGGGCCCGAGGCTCGGGCCTCGGGGCTCGCCCGGTCAGTCGCCGGGTCGCTCGAACGGGAAGGTAACCGGAGCCCGAACCCCGAATCCCGAATCCCGGTTTTGAAAGGCGGTGGTTGATGGCAACGAAGTACGTGTTCGTCACCGGTGGCGTTGTCTCGTCGCTCGGAAAAGGGATCACAGCGGCTTCGATCGGCGCTCTCTTCGAGGCGCACAGCCTCAAGGTCACGCTGATGAAGTGCGATCCCTACATCAACGTGGACCCGGGCACGATGTCGCCGTTCCAGCACGGCGAGGTCTACGTCACCGACGACGGGGCGGAGACCGATCTCGACCTCGGCCACTACGAGCGGTTCACGAACATGGTCACGTCGCGAAAGAACAACCTCACGACCGGGCGCGTCTACCAGTCGGTCATCGAGAAGGAGCGCCGCGGCGATTTCCTCGGCTCGACCGTCCAGGTGATCCCCCACATCACCGACGAGATCAAGGCCGCCCTCCGCGACGTGGCCGACGATTGCGACGTCGTGATCGTGGAGATCGGGGGCACGGTCGGCGACATCGAGTCGCTACCGTTCCTCGAGGCCATCCGCCAGTTCCGCCAGGACGCCGGCCGAGGCAATGCGGTCAACGTACACGTCACCCTCGTCCCCTATCTGCACGCGACCGACGAGCTCAAAACGAAGCCCACCCAGCACTCGGTAAAGGAGTTGCTATCGATCGGAATCCAGCCGGACATCCTCGTGTGCCGGGTGGACCGTCATCTCCCCGAAGAGATGCGGCGCAAGATTGCGCTCTTCTGCAACGTCGAGGAGAAGGCCGTCATCCCCGCGCGCACGGCGGACACGATCTACGAGGTGCCGCTCCGCCTTGCGGCGGAGGGCCTCGACGGCCTGCTCCTCTCGATGCTCAACCTTCCGGGCGGACAGCGCGACCTCTCAAAGTGGCAGACGATCGTTGACCGTCTGCACAACCCTGCGAAAAGGACGAGGATCGGAATTGTCGGCAAGTACGTCAACCTCGTGGACAGCTACAAATCGCTCAACGAGGCCCTAGCCCACGGTGGGATCGCCAACGACGCCAAGGTCGAACTTGTGTTCATCGACTCGGAGAAGCTCGAGGAGGAAGCGTACGTCGAGGAGATCTTCTCGGTCGACGGGATCCTGGTCCCGGGCGGGTTCGGGAAGCGCGGCATCGAAGGGATGATCAAGGCCATCGAGTTCGCGCGTGGGCACAAGATCCCCTATCTCGGGATCTGCCTCGGGCTCCAGACGGCGGTGATCGAGTTCGCCCGCAACGCCTGCCACCTCGACCGTGCCAACTCGTCGGAGTTCGCCCAAGATCCGCCGTACAAGGTGATCTACAAGATGCGCGAGCTGCTCGGAGTCGACGCAATGGGTGGCACGATGCGCTTGGGCAAGTACCCATGCCAGCTCAAGCCCGGTTCCCGTGCTTGGGAAGCGTACGGCGCCGACACGGTCTGGGAGAGACACAGGCACCGCTACGAGGTTAACCAGGACTACGTGTCCATTCTCGAGCAGCACGGGATGCTCGTGACCGGGCGCTCCCCCGACCGCATCTTCGTCGAAATGATCGAGGTCCCGGACCACCCCTGGTTCGTGGCGTGCCAGTTCCACCCCGAGCTGAAGTCCAAACCGTTCGCCCCGCACCCGCTCTTCGTGGCGTTTGTGCGGGCGTCTCTCGAGCACCAGGGCAGACGCATCGCTGCCGAGATCGCCGCGGCCGCGCCGTCCGCTGAAATAAGCGACAACAGAGAGGCGAACACCAGTGAGTGACGCACCGGCACCCGTCGTCCTGGCGCCAGGTCTCACAGTTGGGAGCGGACACCCCCTGGCCTTCATCGCGGGGCCATGCGTCATCGAGTCGCCCGAACACCTGCTCCGCATGGCTTTCCTCCTCAAGGAGATCGCGGTCGAGCTTGAGGTGCCGATGGTCTTCAAAGCCTCTTTCGACAAGGCCAACCGGTCGTCGCTGGCCAGCTACCGCGGGCCGGGACTCGCAGACGGGCTGGAAGCACTGGCTGCCGTCAAGCGCTCGACGGGCCTCCCGGTCCTCGCCGACGTGCATGAGCCGGCGCAGGCCGCCGAGGCCGCGGCCATCGTGGACGTGCTCCAGGTTCCGGCATTCCTCTGCCGCCAGACGGACTTGTTGCTCGCGTGCGGACTGACCGGAAAACCCGTCAACGTCAAGAAGGGCCAGTTCATGGCCCCGAGCGACATGGGCAACGTAGCCGAGAAGGTCCGTTCGACCGGTAACCGCGCCGTGACGCTGACGGAACGCGGCAGCACGTTCGGGTACAACAACCTCGTGGTGGACCTGAGGTCGCTCGCGATCATGCGCCGCTTCGCCCCCGTGGTGTTCGACGTCACCCACTCGCTCCAGCTTCCGGGCGGCCTAGGGCACGCCACTGGCGGTGCCAGGGAGTTTGCGCTTCACCTCGCGAGGGGCGCAGTGGCTGCAGGGGTGGACGCCATCTTCGTCGAAGTCCACGATGACCCCTCGAACGCGCTCTCCGACGCCCCGACGCAACTGTCCCCCCATGAGTTCCGCATCCTGGTGAAGCAGGTCCTCGCCGTTCGTCGCGCCTGCGATTCGGTGGGCGCATAGGCGTTCATGGGTGCGACGATTCGACGGACTCGGAGCGGAAGTTAAGAGTTCAGAGTGAAGAGTTAAGAGCTGAAAGACACTGAGCCGATGCAGCCTCGTGGAGACCGTGGTGCGGGACCGCAGTTCCTTGCTGTCAACTCTTCACTCTTACCTCTCAACTCTCAACTGTTGTGCTAGCCTTTCTCACGCAGGAGGAACGATGGACCTGACCCCGCATGACATCCTCGACGGCTTCGGAGGCGAGAAGAAGCTCTATCTGAGGGCTGGGACGATTGCCGGGGTCGAGCTGCTGCACCTCCAACGCCACATCGATGACCGGGGCCTCCTATTGGAGATCTATCGCAACCGGGCGACCCATCCGAACAGCGATCGGGTGCCGCAGTTCTTCGAGAACGTCGAGGTCGCGCAGCTCAACTTCACGCTCGTAACCACCCCCGATCACGTCAAAGGCCTGCACTACCACCTCAAGCAGAGCGACGTCTGGTTCTGTCCCCCTCCGTACAAGCTCAAGGTCGTGATGCTCGACGTTCGACGCGACTCGCCCACAGCCGGGGCCACTCAGGTCATCGTCCTCGGCGAAGGGCGCGATGCCTGGATCAAGATCCCGCCGGGAGTCGCGCACGGGTACCGGCCGCTCACGCTTCCCTGCGGGCTGCTTTATGTCGTCACCCGTTGCTTCGACCTCGAGGACCCGGACGAGCACCGCATCCCGTGGGATCACCCCGCGGTCAAGGACCTCTGGGCGGTCCGCAACGAGTAGCGGGAAGTCGAAAGTCC